>CEQS01073234.1_pt1 | contig 93362 bp, 74 predicted proteins | sample 530981 | NCBI WGS metagenome assembly CEQS01 (sample SAMEA2621176, study PRJEB7988) | marine metagenome | biome: marine biome (ENVO:00000447); feature: mesopelagic zone (ENVO:00000213); material: "saline water (ENVO:00002010), including plankton (ENVO:xxxxxxxx)" | depth 800 m
CTGCTCATCATTCAGTGGAATAACGATCGTATCAGCTGCAACATTATCCGGAACTCCTGCACTTGAACTCTCACCAAATGTTGCAAGTCCAGATCCAGCTTTTACGAGAAGTGAATCTACATGACCATGGTAGCATCCTTCAAACTTGATGACTTTATTCTTACCAGTATAACCTCGAGCCAAACGAATACCTGACATTACAGCTTCAGTTCCCGAACTTACAAAGCGAATCTTATCAATGAATGGGTTTCTTGATAAAATAATATCTGCTAATTCATTTTCAAGTTTGGTTGGAGCGCCAAAGCTCGTTCCGTTTTGAAGATTCTCTGTTATATTTTCATGTACATCTGGATGATTATGCCCTAAAATAAGCGGTCCGAAACTACAGCAGAAATCAATGAATTTATTCCCGTCTTCATCCCATATATGAGGACCTTGACCCTTTTTTATGAAAAGTGGTGCTCCTTCAACAGCTTTGAAAGCTCTTACGGGAGAGTTGACTCCACCTGGGAAATAATTTAGTGCTTCATTATATAATTCTTCTGATCGCTTTCTTTCCATGAGAATTCGTTTGTTTCTTGCAAAAATAACTATAGTAAGCTAGTTGTTCAATTGTTCGTTGATTTATTCTTAGTTATAAACCAAAAGTTCTTTAAAGATAACATCACAGGTAGCTATATCATCCATTACTAACGTTTAGAAAGAATTCACTTACCTCAGAAAGAATTCTACAATCCTCTGATTTTCATGATCATATTTGTCAAAAATTATAATTATGAAAAAACAACTACTTTTTTTAGGATCTTTACTAACTTGTTTAACAGCCTTAAATGCTCAAGATGTTACGAACGGACTTGAAGCAAAATACACCTTTGATCAAGACAGCATTCAAGATGTTGTTGGAACGAATCACGGAGTATCAACAGAAGTAACATACACAACTGGCATTGGTGGAGCAGGAAAATCAATCGTCTTTGATGGTAACGATGGTGGGCCAACCGCTACAATAAGTAGAGGTGTGATTGATAATGAGATCGTAGATTTTAGCAACGATCTAACCATCTCTTTTTGGTTTAATCTCAATGATTACAACTTAACACAACCTATGGTTATACTTTCCTCGAGACGCGATCTCAATGGTGATGAGGCCGGAGGTATCGAATTTGTAATCAGAAAAGATCCGAATAACACGCTACAGATTGGTGGTAGATCAGTGACAAACGGTCTTACTCTCGAATACGATCTAGAATCGTCAGTTATTCAAACAAATCAGTGGTACTTCGTTACATTTGTTCAAAATGCAGGAACAACATCATTATATATCAATGGTTCACAAGTTGACTCGAATATTTCTTCCAATCCAGCTGAACAAAACTTCTTCTGGGCTTTAGGTGGATCTTTAAAAGCTAATGAAACTACAAGAGAGTTTAAAGGACTTCTAGATGAAGTGCGATTCTACAATAGATCACTAACCCCACAAGAAGTTACTCAATTGTATAATTTCGATCCATCTACAGCAGATCTAAACGATGAAACTATGAATTCAGAGGTAAGTGTACACCCAAATCCATTTACAAATCAAATATTTGTTGAGTCTACTCTTGATCAAATTAATTATTCAATTCTCGATATTTCTGGGAAATTATTATCAAAAGGTATCACAACATCAAATCAGTCTATCGATGTATCCTCGCTTAACTCGGGCGTATACTTTTTGAAGATTTTTGAGGGAAATAAAAGCAGAACGATAAAGGTTATTAAAAACTAATAGTACGTCTTAAACTAAAAAAGCCCATCAAAATTTTGATGGGCTTTTTTTATTCTATTTATTTCCTAACTATTCTTTCCCTCTAACTACATGCACGTAACCATGCATCAAATATGGGTTTTCTTCATCACCTTCTCGATAAGTATACTTAACTCCTGAAGGAGTTGCAGTGTAGAAATATACACCTTCGATCACAGGGTTCCCTTTAAGGTCAGTACCATCCCAGTCGTCCTGATAATCGTCGCTTTCATAGATCAAGTTACCCCATCGGTTATAGATCTGTAAACTTATTTTATCGTAGTCGCTATTATTTCGAATAATGAACAAATCATTTACGTTATCTCCATTTGGAGTGATAATGTTGGGAACAACTACTCTACACTGCTCATAAACATCAATGGTCGGACTTGATATTTCAAACCCACAGGCATCGGTGATCGATACATTGTATGGATTGTAATTATCCTCAAGAATCGTTGCATCAATGATAATGGTGTCGTTATTCGGATAGGGCTGTATGTTGTTACCCCAGTCAAAATAATACGGAGCTACTCCTCCCGTAAATGAGGTCGGTGTCAGAAGATACTGGTCTCCTGTTTCAGCACAAATATTAATACTGTCCTCAATGACCAGTTCCATTTCAATATAATCCAAAATAACAAAGGAAGTTGATGCTGTGTCTAATAATCCAGTACAAGGGTTTTCATAGAGAATGTAGACAGTGCCATTAAGATTACCTTCAACATCGTCCTGATAAATAGTTGTTACGTCAATAGTATCATTCGTAACGCCTTCTGGAATCACTATCGTATCATCAAGGTTATTGTAGTTGTAACCCATGACAGCATCTCCAGATGTTTCAACGTAAAGCTCAACATCTCCAACAGTATCATTTCTTTCAATAAGGAATTGGAAACCTCCACATCCTTCAATAATATCTCCACCACCGAGAACACTAACTTCGAAAGAAGGTTCTGTTTCACATTCTACAATTGTATACCCAAAAGTTCTCGAGTGAGTATTTATCAAGATTCCATCTCTCCACTCCTCAACACATATTCGAGCAACAAAATTACCCAACATACTAGGTGTTACAGAAAAGTCCCCTGTGATCGGGTCAATATTAGTAGGAGAACCATTTTCAAATGGCTGTGTTGCTGAAAACCCTGGTTCCCATGGGATTGAGGTATAAGGTGGTGGGTCTTCAGGATCTGGATTCAAGCCGCTTCCCGTATCATCATACTGTAAAGGGTCACATAGCTTAAACGCTAAGCTATCTCCATCTTCTTCAATCATATTTGAAGGGATAGTCAACTCATTGTTCAAACAAAATACGATTTGCGGATAATCAGCAAATCGGGGAGAGTTATTAGGTACAGAAACCGAGTTTGTCCCTGGAATCGTAGCAGTAATTGTCATGCCTAATAAGGATGGATCGGTAAAGTTTACATAAGAACCAGACCAATTTCCTACCTGATAAGATATAATGTAGTCTCCTGCGATAATCGGTAGAATAACAGTACCCTGATAAATAGCACTTTCTATACACACATCGTTTGGTGGCTCCACACAAGGATCATCATATACCAATGGCAATTCGGTTGAACCATTAAATGGAATATCAGCATTAGCTATAACATTACCATTTTCATCAAAGATCGTATAGTTAAATGGTGCACTTGTTGTCCCTTCACCTGGAAAGTCTATCCCGGCACAATCTCTAAAAAGTTCAAAATAAAGGTTGTACTGCATATCACCGTTAGCATCAGTACCGATAGTGTCGTAGTAAATTTCACCACCCACAATATGAGAGGCAAAACTTGGAACTGAAAAAGTAATTAGAAAGATTATCACAGATAGCTTGTGTAGTAAGTTCATTTTAAAATGTTTTCGTTTGTGTGATTGAAGGACGAAAATTACTAAGAATTAGTTGTATAGCCAATGAAAAAAATTAAAATCCCATTTTGAAAAACCTCAATAGACAAAGAATTTCTTAACTTCGAGGCCGCACAAATAATGAGTCTTATGTCTTTTGATAACACTTTGGAATTCGCACGAACTAAGGATCAAAATGATCCTTTAAGCAAATATAGAGATCAATTCTTTTTCCCTAGTTTTCATGATAATGAAGTAGTTTATTTCACAGGAAACTCTTTAGGGTTACAACCGAAAACAGTTAAGAAATATATTCAACAAGAACTCGATGATTGGGCGAAATGGGGAGTTGAGGGACACTTTGATGCAAAAAACCCGTGGTTTTCTTATCATGAGCTGCTGACTCCAAAAATTGCTAAAGTTGTTGGAGCAAAAGACAAGGAGGTTGTTGTAACGCACTCACTAACAACAAACCTTCATCTATTGATGGTTTCCTTTTATAGACCAACAAAATCTAGATATAAGATTCTGTGTGAAGGAAAAGCTTTTCCCTCTGACCAATACGCTTTAGAATCACAAGCTAAATTTCACGGTTTTGAACCATCTGATGCTATAATTGAAGTCTTTCCAAGAGAAGGAGAGCATAACCTGAGAGAAGAAGATATCACTTCCATGATAGCAGAGCATGCTGATGAATTAGCGCTGGTTATGATCGGTGGGGTAAATTATTATACCGGTCAGCGCTTTGATATGGAAAAGATAACAAAAGCAGGTCATGATGCTGGAGCGATAGTAGGCTGGGATCTTGCTCACGCAGCAGGTAATGTGGAACTTGCCCTTCATGATTGGGGTGTAGACTTTGCTGCCTGGTGTTCGTATAAATACCTGAACTCAAGCCCTGGAGGAGTTTCTGGATTGTTTGTTCATGAAAAACATGCAAAAAATGAAGATCTACCTCGTTTTGCTGGCTGGTGGGGTCATAATAAAGCTGAGCGTTTCCAAATGAAACCTGGATTCCATCCGATTGAGGGTGCAGAAGGATGGCAATTGAGTAATGCTCCCGTTTTAGGAATGGCTGCTCATAATGCCGCATTGGATATTTTCGAAGAAGTAGGAATGGAAGCTATCTTCAAAAAAAGAGACAATATCACTGCTTACTTGGAATTTGTCATCACTGAAATATCTGCGTCATCTGACAAAGCCGACTTCGAGATCATAACTCCTAAAGAACAGCATAGAAGAGGTGCACAGTTATCTATCCTAGCTCATGGTCAAGGTAAAGCGCTTTTTGATGCAATGGCGAAGGCAGGAGTTGTTGCCGACTGGAGAGAACCGAATGTTATTCGAATCGCACCGGCTCCTCTATATAACTCTTATGAGGATGTTTATCGATTTGGTCAGATTCTTAAATCAGCTATTCAATAGCAGATCAGTTGTCTTGATATTCTTCCTGAAACTCCTTGTAGGATTTATTCTTATAAATTCCCTTTCCAATGAAAATTAATATTGGTTTAAGGTCTTTTGCAGATCGATAACCAGGGAGCGGTTGAATCATTTGTGTTTTTTCATTCAAGAATACATAAGTAGGATAACTCATTTTACCTTGAAGAAGAGCAGAAGCTAATTCATTGTAACCTCTTCTGCCATTATCAACAAACTTAAAGTATCGACCACCAAACTCAATTGAATCCTTTTGCTCTGCATCGAACTTGATCGTAACAAAATACTTGTCAAGTAATTCAACTATTTCAGGATCCTTAAATGTTGTTTGGTCCATTCTTTTGCACCAACCACACCAGTCTGTATACACATCTACGAAGACATGCTTCTCATTATCTGAGCTATCTTTCAACACCGTGTTTAGGGTGTCTATATTTGACCAGTTTATTGACTCTTGAGCCGATGATAAAACTGAAATAAAAATGATTCCTAAGAAAATTACATACTTCATACCTCTAAAGTACAACAATATTCTTACCAAGTAAAAGGTAATGTTGTCATTTGAATAACTTGACCATCTTGAAATTCAACCGTAATTGTAAAAGTTCGTTCAACGGTTACATTCGGTTGGTTTTTAAGCATTATGTTGTCCCCGTACTTCTGATCATAGATCAAATGATTGTTGCTGAAGATACTTTGATAGTTAATACTCAAAGGCATCCCACGAAATGTAAACTGAGATTTCAAGTCGTCACCTGCACTAAACTGACCAAAATCCTGATCGGAGACAATCGTAAGTTCACTAACTTGATACTTCAATCCTTGATGACCATCGGTTGGACATTTTTGAGTAGCTCGAGCAACATTTCCAAGTTGACTCATCCATGAATTGTTGTTTTGAGAAATATATTGAGCTTCAAAAAATATCCCGATTTCAATTGAATCTGCTTCAATGGTATCATTTGCTAATATCTCTGTATAACCTGTATTTGAAATTGCTTGCATCATAGTAGAGCCCGTTGTTGGTTTCCAATATGGTTGTACTTCTTTACAAAAACACGCGGTAAACAATGCACCGATAATACCTAGAGAAAAAATGAGTGTAATGGATAGCTTTTTCATTTTACTTTTTTAGAGTTGACGAGTGTGTTTTTTCCTAGGTTGGAATTTGAACAACTAAATTTTTGATTGACTAGTTTCTTTACGTTTAAATACACCGAAAATGTTAATTTTGACTACCATTCAATACAAGATTTATGCTAACTCCAGATAAAGACAAAAAATTATTTTTACTCGATGCTTTTGCTCTTATTTACAGGGCTTATTTTGCCTTTTCAAAAAATCCTCGGGTAAATTCAAAAGGAGAAAACACCTCTGCAGCATTTGGTTTTACTACTGCACTACTCGATATACTTAAAAAAGAAAAACCATCTCACATTGCTGTAGTATTTGACGCGCCAGGTGGTGCTACAAATCGACAAGAAGATTATGCGGAATACAAAGCCCATAGAGAGGAGATGCCGGAAGACATTCGAAACATGATCGATCCAATCAAAGAGATCGTTCGAGCTTTCAAAATTCCGCTATTATTAAAAGAAGGATTTGAAGCGGATGATGTTATCGGAACTTTAGCGAGAATTGCGGAAGAAGAAGGTTTCACTACTTACATGATGACACCAGATAAAGATTTTGGTCAACTTGTGACCGAAAATACTTTTATGTATAAACCTGGAAGAGGTGGTAAACCTGCAGAAATATGGGGAATTGATGAGATCAAAGAAAAATTTGAAGTAGAAGATCCTAAACAGGTGATTGATATATTAGGTCTTTGGGGAGATAGTGCGGATAATATTCCTGGTATACCTGGGATTGGAGAAAAAACCTCCAAAAAACTGATCAAAAAATATGGTTCTATGGAGAATCTCTTTGAGCATACAGATGACCTCAAAGGGAAACAAAAGGAGAACGTGATCAATTTTGAAGAGCAAGGACGAATGTCGAAAATGCTTGCAACGATCATTACTGATGTGGATGTTCCATTCGATCCGGAAGACCTAACATATTGTGATCCAGATAAAGAAAAGGTAAAAGAGATCTTTACACAGTTGGAATTCAAAGCTCTTGCTAAAAAAGTATTGGGTGAGGAAATTGTCATTACTTCTAACAGCTCGAATACTGATGGTCAATTGGATCTTTTCGGAACATCTAACGAGCCAGAACAGGTTGAAGATGATTCGATCAAAACGATTGAGGATATTGAAAAAGAATATCAGTTTATTGAATCTGAGAAGGAATTGCAAGGTCTGATCGAAAAGATCATGGAGCAAAAATCTGTTTGTTTCGACACTGAAACTTCAAGCTTGGAAGCACGAAACGCAGATCTAATTGGAATTGCATTTTCTTTTGAAAAGAATAAAGCATTTTACGTTCCTTTTCCTACAGAATTTGAAGAAACTAAGAAAAAACTGAAGTTATTTGAAGCTTTCTTTACCTCATCTAAAATTGAAAAAGTTGCGCATAACTTAAAGTATGATGAGCAGGTTATCAATCGCTATGGATTTAAAATAGAAGGTCCTGTGTTTGACACAATGATCGCCCATTATTTACTCACACCAGATGGGAAACATGGAATGGACGTTCTCTCTGAATACTATTTAAAGTATAAGCCAATTCCAATTGAGAACTTGATCGGTAAAAAAGGTAAAAATCAAAAATCGATGCGCGACATAGAGCAAAAAGAGATCGTCAATTATGCCTGTGAAGACGCTGATATTACCTGGCAGCTAAAAGAGTTATTTGAACCAGAGATTCAGAAAGATCATCTTAAAAAGCTCTTTTACGAAATTGAAATGCCACTTGTTCATGTTCTTAAATCAATGGAACAAGAAGGTATTCGATTGGATATAGAAAGTTTGAAGAAGTTTTCCGAGGAGCTAGGAAAATCGCTAAGCGAGATCGAAGAAAAGGTTATTGATCTGGCAGGTGAAGAGTTCAATCTGGACTCTCCAAAGCAGCTTGGAGTTATTCTCTTTGAGAAACTTGAGATTTCTAAGAAAGCTAAGAAAACTAAATCAGGTCAATATTCGACTTCTGAAGACACTTTGCAAAAGCATGTGAAAGATCACGAAATAGTCCCATTGATCTTAGATTATCGATCATTGAGAAAATTGAAGAACACTTACGTTGATCCATTGCCAGAGCTTGTAGACGAAAACGATGGTCGACTGCATACCCATTACATGCAAACCGTTGCAGCAACTGGTCGATTGAGTTCTACAAATCCAAATCTTCAGAATATCCCAATTCGAACTCCGAAAGGTCGAGAGATCCGAAAGGCTTTTGTTCCAAAGAATGATGATTACGAATTACTTGCTGCGGATTACTCACAGATCGAACTTCGCATAATTGCCGCTTTAAGTGAAGATAAAAATATGATCGAAGCCTTTAGCGAAGGTCATGACATTCATGCTGCAACTGCTGCAAAAGTTTATGGTGTATCTATGGATGAAGTTACACGTGAACAAAGAAGTAATGCCAAGGCAGTTAACTTCGGTATAATTTACGGTCAGTCAGCTTTTGGACTTTCTCAGAACTTAGGGATATCTAGAAAAGAGGCTAAATCCATCATTGATAGTTATTTTGAGCAGTATCCTACTATCAAAAAATACATGGAACAAGCCAAAGTTGATGCTAAGGAAAAAGGGTATGTTGAAACCATAATGAAGAGAAGAAGATATCTTCCAGACATCAACTCTAAAAACGCCATCGTAAGAGGGTATGCTGAACGAAATGCTATAAATGCACCAATTCAGGGAAGTGCCGCAGATATCATCAAGATCGCAATGATCGATGTTTACGAGAAAATGAAAGAAGCTGATCTGGAGTCAAGAATGCTTCTTCAGGTACACGATGAATTGGTATTTGACGTTCTCAAATCGGAGAAAGATAAAGTTTCGGGCATCGTCAAGTCATGTATGGAAAATGCCGTTAAACTCTCCGTTCCACTAGATATTGAAATGGAATTTGCAGATAATTGGCTTGATGCTCATTAGATCTATTGATACAACTTCGGAATAATTCGACTATTAAATAGGTCAATATTCACGGATATTCTGATACGTTGACCGAATGAAGTCGACGAATAGGCATTTGATAGATTATCCGACTCGTAAATTGCATAGTATAGTCCGAAATACTCTCCTAGCTCGTACCCTAAACCGAGTGAATATGGTTGGTATTGAACACCATCTCGTTCAAACAAACCATAACTGGCAAAGGCACCCACTTGTCCAATCAGTGCTCTGGGAGTTGGAATACCCATGAACAATGTATTCGTCTGCATCCATGTATCTGCAACTCCAAAATCACTTCCAGAATAGAAGCCTCCTCTATTATTCGTTCGCTGGCGTTCAGAAGCACGGTTCAAAAAGAATTCTTCTACAAATACATCTTGATTTCCATTCATACCGCTTAACGGAATTCCGTAACGATACTCGGATAAGGAACTAGACACATCGAACAAATAGTTAAATCCAAAAAAGCTTCTGACCCTTACTATCCCTTTCCAATCACTTTTAGGTAAATAATCGTAAGTATATTCTGCGTTCCCCATTATTCTTCCAACTGACTCTGAGGTGGTGTTATTCATAACATAATCTGTTCTCACATCAGACGAGAAACTGCTCCTACCTTTAGATTTTATAGTGTTCCAATTTAAAAAACCACCAAATTCTTGAACATATAAATTACCTCTTCTCGTTTGTTTTGCAAGTCCCTGGAGCAAGATCATATGTTCGAATGGGTATCCTTTATCCTTATTGGAAAAATCAACTCTCAAATAAGGTGAGGCCGATGCATAAAATGAGCGACCGTCATCAAAACTACTTTCATCTTTGAATGAAGATAAGAATAGACCTACCTTGCCCACATTTATTTTTTGCTGATGAAACGTATAGGAGAGATCACCGAATCCTGATAAATTGTTTCTGCCAAACGAAAACAAAGGAGCGAGGAAATAATTAAATCGATTTGGGACGATGGAATAATTATGAATTGCCGCACCGATCATAAGTTTATCATGAGCATTTCCAAGCATCAATGGAATCAAATGAGTATTCGTTTTTTCCTGGCGGTTGTACCCTGTGAACATGCTTAGTTTTAAAGGTTCCCATTTTTTGATAAAGCCATCTTTTCGCCATACATTATTTTGCCTAGTCAATTCCGGCACTACTCGCAAGGGGTCGATCATAACTTTATCGCCGTTTCCTTCGAAATAAAGCGTTGTACTTTTTTCACCTGGCTTTGTCCATTTTAGATCAATGATCTCTTCTCCGCTCATTAGTGCTACAGGAATAGGAGACTTTGTTTCACCTACATTCTTAACAGTTACTTCAAACTTATTTTCAAGGTCTTTTACACTTCCAAGTCTCGCTTCGATACGTTTTGTTGTTTTGATCAGATCCTGAAAAAACCAATCAAAATCCTCGTCAAGTACTTCTTTAAAAATACGCTCTATATCTTCCGGTTGAGGATGTTTAAACTCAAACTCTTCATAGTATTTGTGCATGGCCTTATCAAACTTTTCATCGCCAAGGTAGTGACGTAGGTAGTCGAACACTAGCCCTGTCTTTTGATACATCACCACCCCATAATTAAAGCTTCCAAAGCAAGCTGAATGCGTCTCGATAGGCTGGTCCAGTCCCGTATACTGTGAAACGCGGTACAAGACATCATTTTGATCATGATAATGGAGACCATGAAAGTCAAATAAAGGAACTGTTTCTGCCAGAGCTTCGTTATCTGGGTACTTCGTCATGAAGTATCTAACTTCATTCAATGTGTTCAGTCCTTCATCCATCCAGCCATGAACTCGTTCGTTAGATCCCAATATTCCGTAAAACCAGTTATGCCCAACCTCGTGAACGATAACCGTTTCGAGTGCCTGAGCACTACCAGTATTTCCAATTACTGTAACATTTGGATATTCCATCCCCCCACCTGCGCTAATAGTCCCATCAACAGCAGTAACTTGATTATAGGGATAATCACCATTCCATTTGGAATAATAATACGTTCCATCATTGATGTATTCAATTGCTTTTTGCCACAGTTCAATGTTTTGTGGTACAAACATCGCCCAAGAAGTTACTTTACGTTTACTATGTGGCAGTTCTACTTCACCTCGCAGAACATCATAACGTTTGTCCGCAAACCAGGCAAAATCATGAACATTTGATTGAGTATATCGAATGGTTTTTTTCTGATCACTTGATTTCGGAAATGGTGTATTACTTCTTCTGTTGATCTTTTTGCCCGTGTTTAATTTTGATACTTTTTCTTGAGTTTCTTGAGCTCTTTTATTTAAAAATTCAATCTCTGATTGTGTTTGCAGATCTCCCGTTGCCCCAACAATGTAATTCGCAGGCAAGGTTATAGTGACATCGAAAGAACCATACTCTGAGTAGAATTCTCCCTGATTCAGGTAAGGCATTTCATGCCAGCCATCCACGTCATAAACAGCAGGTTTAGGGTACCATTGTGTTATCTGATATGATTCGCCCACGTGCCCGAGTCTAGATACCTGACCACTTGGTAATTTTACCCTGAATGGTGTTGTAACTTGACATTTTTCTCCTGGTTTCAATGGGTCGCTCAGCTTGATCTTTGCTATATCTTTGTGTTCTTCATGGTAATTCCAGCTCACCTTATTCCCATCTACCTTAAAATCTAAAGAATCAATATAGCCAATGATAGAATCAGGAGCATTAGTCAGGATCTCATTCCCTCCAGCTCTTAATTGCCTTGCAAGTGCAGTTTTTCCATTTTTGTATGCATTCGGCCACAAGTGGATGTAAATAAAATCTAATTCGTCAGGTGAATTATTGATGTACTCAAAACTTTCCTTCCCATGAAGAAAATGATCTGAATCATCCAACTCAACAGAAATTTCATAGTTCACCTCTTGTTGAAAATATTCCTGAGAAGCTACTGAAAATGAGGCTAGAGAAACCAGAAAAAAATAAACACCTTTCATATTTGACTCAATTTTAAGACTACTAATCTACAAAACTACTTGATAGAGTAATGCTCACTTATCTTTTTAAGGTTGAATTAATTGAAAAAGAATAGGGAAAGAAATCTATAATAAACTGACAAAAATCATTTTATCTAAAAACATTCTAAATAAGTGAGATAATCCCAAAAACTCAAACTAACCCTTATTTTTGCTGTTATATAATTAGAAATTTACTGAAAACTATGAGCAAATCAGGTACTTTTAAATCATCTATCGGTCGAAAGATCGCTATGGCGCTTTCCGCGTTATTTCTAATGATATTTCTGATCCAGCATTTAACGATCAATATTACGGCAACGTTTAGCCCTGAGACTTTCAACGAACTGTCTCACTTCATGGGTACAAATCCAGTTGTTCAGTTTATTGCACAGCCGATCTTGATCTTTGCAGTGGTATTTCACTTTGTTATGGGGTTCATCTTAGAAGCAAAGAACAGACAGGCGCGACCAATTAATTACAAGAAAAATAATGGCGCTGCGAATTCTAGCTGGATGTCAAGAAACATGATCTACTCTGGTCTTGTGATACTTGCATTTCTTGTACTTCACTTCATCGACTTCTGGTTACCAGAGATGAATTACAAGTATATCGCAATGAATCCAGAAGACCCAACTAGATATTATGAAGAATTACTTCACAAATTCCATAGCCCAATTCGCGTTGGAGCTTATGTATTAGCATTTGTTTTACTAGCTCTTCACTTGTTACATGGGTTTGGCTCAGCATTCCAGTCGTTAGGACAAAACAATAAGTATATCGACGGATTAAAGAAATTTGGTGTGATCTACTCGATCTTGATCCCTTTAGGGTTCATAGTTACGGCAGTAGTTCTTTATATGAATGCACAATAATTTATTAAGACTATGGCAACTTTAGACGCAAAAATACCAAAAGGACCATTAAAGGATAAATGGACCAATCATAAGAACAATATTAACCTTGTTAACCCTGCGAATAAGAGACTTATCGACGTGATCGTTGTTGGTACTGGTTTGGCAGGTGGTTCTGCTGCGGCTACTCTAGCAGAGCTTGGATACAATGTGAAAGCATTTTGTTTTCAAGATTCACCACGTCGTGCTCACTCGATTGCAGCACAAGGTGGTATTAACGCAGCGAAGAATTATCAGGGTGACGGTGATTCTATCTACCGTCTTTTCTATGATACAGTGAAAGGTGGTGATTACCGATCACGAGAAGCGAACGTTTATCGTTTGGCTGAGGTCTCTGCAAATATTATTGACCAGTGTGTTGCCCAAGGTGTTCCATTCGCAAGAGAATATGGAGGTTTACTTGACAACCGTTCATTTGGTGGTGTACTTGTATCGAGAACATTCTACGCAAAAGGTCAAACAGGTCAGCAACTTCTCTTAGGAGCTTATTCAGCGATGAATCGTCAAATTGGTCGTGGTAAGATCAAGATGTACAATCGTCATGAAATGATGGATGTCGTTAAAGTTGATGGAAAAGCCAGAGGGATAATTGCTCGAAACTTAGTGACTGGTGAGATCGAAAGACATGGAGCTCACGCTGTTGTTATTGCATCTGGAGGTTATGGAAACATATTCTTCCTTTCAACGAATGCAATGGGAAGTAATGCTTCTGCTGCATGGAAGATCCACAAAAAAGGTGCGTACTTTGCGAATCCTTGTTTTACACAGATCCACCCAACTTGTATTCCAGTTTCTGGAGAACTACAAGCGAAATTGACACTTATGTCTGAGTCGTTACGTAACGACGGTCGTATCTGGGTACCAAAGAAGAAAGAAGATGTTGAAGCAATCCGAGCAGGAAAACTTCGACCAACTCAAATAAAAGAAGAAGATCGTGATTATTACCTAGAAAGAAGATACCCTGCGTTTGGTAACTTAGTTCCTCGTGATGTTGCATCTAGAGCAGCTAAAGAAAGATGTGATGCTGGATACGGTGTTAATCAAACTGGAGAGGCCGTTTACCTGGACTTTTCGTCAGCCATTACACGATATGGTAAAGAAGCTGCACACGTAAAAGGACTTAATGAAAATGATAATGCTTTAGTGCAGAAACTTGGTAAAGAAGTCGTTGCTAATAAATATGGTAACCTCTTCCAGATGTATGAGAAGATCGTTGACGAAAACCCTTACGAAACGCCAATGATGATCTATCCTGCGGTACACTACACAATGGGTGGTATATGGGTAGATTACAATCTTATGACCACAGTTCCTGGATTGTATGCCATCGGTGAAGCAAACTTCTCTGATCACGGAGCGAACAGACTAGGAGCTTCTGCTTTGATGCAGGGACTTGCTGATGGTTATTTCGTGCTACCATACACAATTGGAGATTACCTATCGAATGATATTAGAACTGGAGCTATTCCAACTGATACTAAAGAATTTGATGAGGCAGAGAAAGAAGTTGTTGATAGATTAGAGAAACTGATCAATAATGAAGGAACAAAGCCAGTAGATCACTTCCATAAGAGATTAGGAAAGATCATGTGGAACAAATGTGGTATGGCGAGAAACGAAAAAGATCTTAAATCTGCGATCGAGGAGATCAAAGCGTTGCGTGAAGAGTTCTGGAAAGATGTTCGCGTACCTGGTACGAGAAATGAGTTTAACGAAGAACTTGCTAAAGCAGGACGAGTTGCCGACTTCCTTGAATTAGGTGAATTATTTGCAAAAGATGCACTTGAACGAACAGAGTCATGTGGTGGTCACTTCCGTGAAGAGTCTCAGACTGAAGAAGGAGAGGCTAAGCGTGATGATGAAAACTTCAAATATGTTGCAGCCTGGGAATATAAAGGTGAGCCAAGTGATGCTGTTCTGCATAAGGAAGATCTTGTTTATGAGAACATCGAATTGAAAACAAGAAGTTATAAATAAGAACCAAAATTCAGAATGGTTCGCCATTCAGAGAATGATAAAATATTTATGATATGAATTTGACTTTAAAAATATGGCGACAAAAAGACGCTAACTCAAAAGGAAAAATGGTTGATTATCAGATCAGTGATATATCTGGAGATATGTCATTCCTTGAGATGTTGGACGTCTTGAATAATCAATTGATCGAGAAAGGTGAGGAACCTATTGCGTTCGATCATGATTGTCGTGAAGGAATATGTGGTATGTGTTCCCTTTACATCAATGGTGAAGCTCACGGGCCAGATAGAGGTGTTACAACTTGTCAATTGCACATGCGTAAGTTCAAGGATGGAGACACAATATACATTGAGCCGTTCAGAGCTAAGGCGTTCCCTGTAGTTAAGGATCTTGCTGTGGATAGAAGTGCATTTGACCGTATTCAGCATGCAGGTGGTTATGTTTCTGTTAACACTTCTGGAAACACACAAGATGCAAACGCTATTCCTGTTCAGAAAGAAAATGCAGATATGGCTTTTGATGCTGCAACTTGTATTGGGTGTGGAGCATGTGTAGCAACTTGTAAGAATAGTTCAGCTATGTTATTTGTGGGTGCGAAAGTTTCACAATATGCGCTATTACCACAAGGTGAAGTTGAAGCAAAAGAACGTGTTCAGAACATGGTTAAGCAAATGGATGCTGAAGGATTTGGAAACTGTTCGAATACAGGAGCTTGTGAGGTTGAATGTCCTAAAGGTATCTCACTAGAGAATATCGCGAGAATGAATCGTGAATATTTGAAAGCGACTACATCAACAAAAGATTGATATCTAATTAATTATATTACTGAAGGCAGGACTATTCCTGCCTTTTTTTATTTTTATACTCTATTTAAAACAACAAAACAATGAAAAAAATTATTTCAATTTTAGTGCTTACAGCTGTGCTTGTGAGCTGTGGAACGTCTAATAGCGTAGTTAATGACGGATTATTCCAAAAACGTAAATACACTTCAGGGTGGTTTGTAAAGAAGAAAAAGGGTATTGAGAAGAAATCCGTTGAAGAGGAGAGCCTTGCACTCCAAGAAGTAAACAAGGTTGAAAAAACTGAAATTGAAAAGCAAACAACTTCAGCGAATGTAAAACAGGATGAATCAAGAACGAATATCGTAAAGGATTCAAAAGAAACTACTCCAAAAGTTACTGCAACTAAAAAACGTAATAACCTCTTCTCAAGTAAGACTAATCAAAAAGCTGCAAAGGTTGAAAGAAAATTGGCTGCAGATCAGTCTAAAGAGAAAACTAATATTGCGTTGAACAGCATTGCTCCTTCACAAGAAAATAAGAAGGTACAATCGAAAAAGAAGCAAAACTCAAATGACCATTCAAGTGAGGTTGCATTAATTCTGTTAGTTATCTTGTGTTTCCTGATCCCGCCTCTAGCAGTATGGTTGGCAAGTCGTGACACAACGCAATTGGTGATTAGTATTATTCTGACTCTACTTTTCTTTTTACCGGGTATAATTCATGCATTACTTGTAGTTTTTGGTGTCATCTAGCATTACAATGCTGAGATAAAGCATTTTAAGGTCGTTCTATTAGAACGGCCTTTTTTATTGCTCTTCTTGATGTATGGGTAATGATAAATAAAATGTAGTCCCGTTTCCTTCCTCAGATTCAAACCAGATCTCACCATTGTGGTTATGAACGATCTGTTTTACCATAGCTAAACCTAATCCTGCTCCGGTACTCTTTGTCGTGAAATTCGGTACAAATATCTTCTTATGGAGTTCCTTTGGTATACCTTTTCCGTTATCCTTGAATTTCAATAGGTACATTTCCTTCTCCGTGGTCAATTCAATTTGAATCAAGGTTTTCTGATCTTCTGGAGTTGCCTGAATAGCATTCTTTATTAGATTGTTGAATACACGAATTAGCAGATCCTTATCTGCAAAAACAACACTTTCTTCAAGCTCACTTGATAGGTTGATCTCTACATCTTTAGAGCTGTACAGATCGATCGCATTTCGAAGAACAGGCATAAGATCCATTCTTTCTTCGTTTGCTTTCGGCATTTTTGCAAAGTTCGAAAACTCGTTGGCTATCTTGGTCAAGGCATCTATTTGCTCTACCAACGAATCTCCTATTTTCTTGATCTTCATTTGAGCATTAGGATCATCTGCAGAGAATGATCGTTGAAAATGTTGAAGGCTTAATTTCATGGGGGTCAGTGGATTCTTGATCTCATGAGCAACTTGCTTAGCCATTTCTCGCCAGGCCGTTTCCCTCTCACTTCTAGCTAGCTGCATAGCTTTTAACTCTAACTCTTGAAGCTTTGCATTGTAATCTTTAACCAGCGCCCCGATCTCATCATCACCCTTATAATCGATAGGTTGATTAGATTTGCCTAGTTCCACTTTTCTAAAACTCTGTTGTATTAATCTCAAAGGAGTAGTGATCCATCCTGCAACAAAAATTGCGATAACAACAGTAACAACAAGTAAAAGAACGGCAATATTAATGATCGCAACTATAAACTCATTTAATTGATTCTCGAAATCATTTTGTTTCGCAAAATGCTGTAAGTTCAAATAACCCAGAAGTCTTCCGTCTTTGTTCGTAAACGGAGAATAAGCAGAGAGATAACTCAATTTACCCATCTTCTCCTTATGAATGTATTCGCTTCTCTTTTTGAGCTCCATTTGACTAAATGCCAAAGGGTTCATTTGCGTCGCACTAATGCCTGTTTCATAAAGTTTAGGTTGAGAAGTCGCAAGAAGCTCACCATCTTTTGCGTAAAGATTAATATCTGTGACGAATACATCTGAGAACTTCTTTAAAATATAATTCATGTAATCTCCAAGAATTATAGGGTCTAAAGAATCCTTATCTTCCAATTTATGTGACACCTCTGTTTTAACAGATTGAACTTTTTCCTTTAAGTTATCATAGGTGTAGGTGTTGTATTGCCTTTCCACATTTGTACCAGCAACAATGGCAAAAATCAGGAAAGAGACAGCCACTATACTGATCAGCACGAGCTGAATCTTAGAGCTTAATGATATCGAGTAATTTATATTTGCAGCGGCTATTCGTCCGAGGATAGTAGTAATCACTACAAAAACACCAAAGAATAAAAAGAGGTAGGAGAATGTTGTCAATTTTTCGACCCATCTCTTTTCTGGTTTTGAAATTACTACAACCTGGTCGTCACCTTGACGATAAACATAGTGACTGACATCATTGATCGTCTTAAAACCAGCGTTGATATCTATTTGGTCAGCAAATGAAGCTAATTCAGTTGAGTAATTATAGTCACCAAAATTCATGATCAATTCACCAGATGAGTATCTAGCAATTGAATATTCTTCCAGGTCTTCTAATGCATATGATTTTTCATTCATCAATAGTCGAGGAAAACCGATCTGCTCAGGGATCTTCTTTGACTGAAACGTAATATAAAAGTGAATATGAGTAGAATCATTGAGTTCCACTTTTTCTCGAGCAATATAACTCAGCCGATCAAAATAATCCGTTACATAATACAGTCCATCTGCAATACTTGATGCTTGACTATGTGAATGTATAATGCGCTCTAGTTCAGCTTTACTCTTTGACTGACTTCTGAGTGATTTTACATAAGAGCTCCCATTCTGATCGAATAAGAAATATTGCATTTCATATCGTTCCCAATACGTATCAAAACAACGATTTTCAATAGCCATTGCAATCTCCTGATGACTTAATTCTTTTGCAGACCGTATCAATGATAAAAACTCGTCTCCTTGAAAATTACCTGCTACATTGGTTAGGTATTCGATCTCCATAGAAGGATCTTGATCTGTGATCAGCTGATTTGCATAAAGATCTCTCTTTTGGTGTTCATTGAACTGATTGTTTTCGAACAGGATAAAGGCCCCATAAAAGCTAACAACCACAAGGATGAACACCTGATACTTCAACTGCCTCAAGTTCAGTCTCTTTGAATGAATATAAAGAAGTAATACATTCAAAAGTATAGGCCAAAGAGCATTATATATATTTTTTTGAAAGAAGAAAATTTCTAAAAAGAAATAGCCAACTGCAGAAACGAACCAAATCAATGTTATAGTGGTTAATTTGAGTTTGCTATTCAGTAAGTTTTTTATCAGTCGATTAGCTAATAAAAAATAACTCAAAAACAATCCTGCAATGATCATAAGAGCTAATACTGAATAGTAGCTCAACGAAAACACCTCATCAATAACCAATGATATGGAGCTATTTAGCACCAAAGACTCAAACAATGCACTGATAAAATATGAGAAAGGAAGTAAAGCGAGATAAAAAACAACTAACCACGTGGTGGAGTTCAATTTCTTAAAATGATAAATGAGCCACCACGCAACAAGGAACAAACATGCAATAGATAATAGTAAGCTTCCAAAACTTGGAAATAATTTACTCGTTGCAAATAGATTTGGGTTAAATAATTGAAATTCACTAAATAACTTGATCCAATTATATTCAACTGATAAATACCTCAAGACCAATATCATGATCGGGAATAATACCTTAACCCATATGCTTCGTTCCGCATAAACTAAAAACAGATAAGCTACTGACATCAATAAAGAGACTGCTCCAATAAGGTAGAGCAGATAAATGACTAATTGCTGCCACTCAGAGATCATTCGTTGAGAACTGACCTTTATATAGAAAATGAGCCTTTTACCATCTCCTAATTTGACTGGCTCGTATCCCTCTTTATGTTCTGTTGAAAAGGAAATGTCGTGTGCGTGATGAAAATGTCCGGTTAGGTCATTTGCTAGATCCTGATTCTCATAGAAAAAGTCATTCTTTAGCTTGGTAGAAACCACAACCTTTAGATCGTGAATTGTAGTTATTTCAAGAAAGTAGAATCCATTTGACAGCGATTTTGAAAGCAAAGTGTCTCTGTAATCTGAAAGTGCAGAAGCATTTAAAGGAATACTATTATTATTCCAGTAAACTAAAGAATCGTTGCGAAAAATATTAATTCCAAAATCAGATTTCAACAGCAAATTATTCTCCCAAAGTTCAGAAGTGTTCGACTCTTCTATCTCAGGAAGAATGTACTCCATCGTTTCTTGTTGTTCGGAAAACAACTCACTTACCTCTTCCTGAAAATGAATAAGTTCTTCCTCTTCATTTGTCGCATACAGAAAACTGTAAAGAACCCAAGAAAGGAAAATACTAATCATTGAAATGATCAGCCAAATGAAATATTTCTTTTTCAAGGCCTGCTTCATACCTTAAAAGTAATCATTTCAAGATTTATGCTGAGGAAGGATAGGTTCCAGAGCAGACAACAGCCTTTTGAAGTCATTTTCTGATCGACTATCATTGTGATAGATGAAATCCGCTTTGGTTTCGTGAGGAGCAAGATACTTCTCATAACATGGTACGACATGATTCTCCCACTGATATAGGATCTCTGATCGTGTATATCCTCTGGATTCCTGGTCTCTATAAATACGTCTATCTAATTGAATGGACGGATCGACATCTACGAATATCCCATAATCCAAAAGGGAATGAACTTGCTCGTATTCAAATACGAAAAGGCCTTCAACGATGATCAGCTCTGATGGGTCAATTGTAATCAAAACATGCTTATGATTCGCATTGAATTGGTATTCAAAAACTTCTATCGATTCACCATTCACCAGCTTCTTGAGATCATTTTCTAATCTCTCCTGATCTAAAGCTGTTGGCAAATCAAAATTAACGACACCTTTTTCATCAGTAGTCTGCTCATCAATTGGTCTGTAATAATTATCCATTGAGAATACAGAAGGATTGTATTCCTTGTAATGCTCTGCTAATCTATTTAGGAGAGTTGTTTTTCCTGATCCACTACCGCCACAAATTCCGATGACTGTCATCCCGAACTTTCTATCTTAGAGTTTTTTAAAAGTAATTATCTCACTCTCTGTTAATGAAGATTTCTCTATTCCATACCACTTTCCTGAGAACGGATAAACAAAAGTAGTGGATTTATTTTCACGAGCTATACTACTTGGGTTATTTCGTATAACTTCAATTTTTGAATCGGGTATTGACAATTGATCATATTTCTCATCGCCATATGAAAGTCCATTTGGTGTATCTTCAATTTGACCAAAGATCGTAAATCCATTATTTGATCGGTTGATACCTAATTTACTATCGTACTTTCTTGATTCTTCAGCACTTTTCTTACCCTTAGCAATCCTATCAATTTCTCCGGCCTCATTAGCCCCATAAACAACAGTTGTTCTGAGTTCTGAATCATTCACAATATAGAGATGTTTGTTATCTACGTATACTGGTATTCCTTTTACTTCTCTTGGGTCTCTGTCTTTATTGATGTAATACCTTGCTTCATTCGAAAGAATTCTCTCTTCAGTCTGAATTGGGTTAAAGTCCGGAATTGAATAGTTATATGCATTGAGCGGTTTAGCCTTAGCATCAAAAGGAATAAAATTTATTCTATGGTTATTTGCCTGGAAAGTATATCTCGCAAAGTAAATAGATTCTTCATCACATCCAGCATATAGAATGTGACCTTCTTTATTCTCTTTTATGAGGTCAGGATGAGTTTCAGGGCCCTTCCAATGATATACACGATTATTGTGATGGGTTATTGTAACAAAAAAGTTTTCGACGATATCATCAACAGCTAATGTGAGATGAAAAACTAATGCATTCGGTGTATTAACGATGTTTTCCACCACAACATCATCTGGTGTTCTATATCCGTAGCTTCTGATCACATTCAGGATATTAAGCTTCGTTGGTGTAACACTTCCACTCTCATTGATCTGATTATAGCGAATAGTATTATTGTAGGGTTCTAAGTCATCCACGAAATAGATGTAATCAGAATTACTTGACTGGATCAAGTAAGATTGGTCTGACTTGGGATAAATCAATTTACGCCAAAGCACCTCTCCCTCAGGACTGATCCTTGAGAGTTCTTTGTAATTAACTTTCCCCTTTGGGTCTTCTGCTATAACTAGAACTCCTTTCCATTCAACCAGCTCTTTAAAACTAAGCTTGTCTCGTTTGAGTTCTATTTGCGCTCTCAAGAAAAAAGGCACTATCAATAATACTATTACAACTGCTCTAATCATGTTGAAAATTTAATCCTCTAAAATAATGGATAATTCATTAATTGTGCCAATTCTTACCCAGTTGTTGAGTATCGAACATTATCTGAATAACAATTGTTTCTGAAGAATGGAGTAAACAAAAAGTTAGGAATACTATTTTGAATTCCATGTTTATTTTTAATTACATTAATTTAACGATATATTAGAGCAAAATTCACTACTATGAGAATTACTATTATTACAATACTCGCGTTATCCATGCTGCTACTATCGGCTTCGAAAGACAGAGTGGAGATTTCAATAGGGGACGGATTGCCTATGGCTAACAAAACCCTTAAAAATGTTGATAAATCAAAAAAGGAATTAAAGGAATATGCTAAAGAAAGAGGACTTCTTGTTGTGTTCTCCTGCAATACATGTCCTTTCGTCATAGGCAATGACAGCTTCGAAGGTTGGGAAAAAGATTATGAGAAAATAAGTGATTTCGCCAACAAAAATAATGTTGGTTTCGTCTTAATTAATAGTAACGAAGCAAAGCGTAAAAAAGGAGACGGTTTTAAAGATATGATTGAGCGAGCTAAGGAATATAATTACAATATGCCTTATCTATACGATAAAAACCATGAAGTTGCTGATGCTTTCGGGGCTAAAACAACCCCGCATGTATTCTTATTTGATGGTTCTCTTTCATTGATCTATAAAGGATCAATTGATGACACTTACAAACCGGATATTGATAAAGATAACGCCACAACTTATTTGTTGGACGCCATGTTAAATGACGCCACAGGTGAAAAGATCGACCCTAATTCTACACCACCAAAAGGATGTAGTATAAAACGTAAAAGCTAAAATAAAACCCATGATGAAACTTAAGTACAGTTTATCGATCTTCGCTTTTTTATTCGCGTCGATCATTTTTGCCCAACAGGGAGATGGAGGAACTCCAAATGGATATTCTTATGTGACCAGAGATCATAAATCCATAGATGTTAAAACATTTGAACAGCCGAACATAGAGCAATTAAGAGCTGAAGACCGCATTAACGATAGTTTGCGAAACGGCCCATGGCGATTCGGTTATAATAATGAAACTTCTTTGGACCTAAACAATTCAGGAACTTGGTTTACAAACGGAAATGGTGACCAAATCTGGTTATTAAAGATTGTCGCAGAACAAGCAAAGACGATCAACTTGACGTTTAAAAACACTCAAATTCCTGCAGGAAATGAACTTTTCGTGTATAATCAAGATAAATCGTTTATCCTTGGTTCATTCTCTCAAAACCATATTTACGAGGGTGAATTAGGAACAGAATTAGTTCCAGGAGAAGTTGTTTATGTAGAATATTTCGTACCTGTTACAAATTCGGACAATGTAGGTAACGTTGAAGTATCACGCGTTACACATGGTTACCGTACGGCGGCTGAATATCATGAAAAGGCATTCGGCTCTTCAGGTAATTGTAATATGAATGTGAATTGTCCTGATGGTGCTGACTGGGTAAACCAGCGAAACAGTGCTGTTATGTTAGTTTCTGGAGGTAACGGATTTTGTTCAGGAGCCCTGATCAATAATACGCTTAATGATGGAACTCCATATGTTCTTACTGCAAATCACTGTTATTCTAACCCAGCAAACTGGGTGTTTAGATTCCAATGGCAATCTGCAGGCTGCAACAACCCTGGCTCATCTCCTGGCTTTGAATCATTATCTGGTGCAACGCTAAGAGCGCGAAGAACTCCTTCAGATATGTGTCTTGTTGAAATAACAGGAGGACTTAGTAATGGTACTGTTCCACAGTCACATACTCCATATTTTTCAGGATGGAATAATTCAAATACCGCACCAACATCTACGGTAAGTATTCATCATCCATCAGGAGATATTAAAAAGATATCTTTTGACGATGACGCTGCATCTGCTGTTCAAGCGATGGGGTCGACCGAACCTAATTCAAGCTGGGAAGTGTCCTGGGACAGAAATACAACTACTGAAGGTGGATCTTCAGGATCTCCGTTATTTGATCAAGATAAAAGAATCATTGGTCAGTTATGGGGAGGAGGTGCTTCTTGTCAAAACTTGAGTGCACCAGATTATTACGGAAGAGTGTATAACTCATGGAATCCTTCAGGTTCTGCTAACAATGAGCAATTAGAATTCTGGTTAGATCCTAATGGTTCGGGCGCTGAGTCGATCGATGGATATGATCCATATTCAAACCCAGTTGATTACGATGCTGCCGTGACAAGTATAGAAGGAGCAGATGGTATTATTTGTGGTGAAGCTGCTTATCCATCAGTTACGATCAGAAATAATGGTCAAGTTACATTGACATCACTTGATATTGAGTATTCGTACAACGGGACTCCTCAAACGATCAACTGGACAGGTAGTTTAGCAAATTTACAGTCTGAAACTGTATCACTACCATATTTCGGTGCTCAGAATGGTCAGAACACGCTGGACATAGTGCTTTCAAACCCTAATGGGCAGGCTGATCAAGACCCAGGGAACAACATTTTAGGTTCTACATTTACCGCTGTGATCGAGGGTGAAACAATTATCATGGATCTAGTGATGGATTGCTACGCTGATGAGGTAAGTTGGAGAGTTGAAGACTCTAACGGAGACGTATGGTATTCTGGTGGAGGATATGAAAATCCAGGGAACGCAACATTGCCGATCAGTGAATCATTCTGTTTATTGGAAGGATGTTATGAATTGATCATCGACGATTCTTATGGAGATGGATTGAACGGGTCGGTAGAAACACAATGTGATTTTGATGGAAGTATGGAGCTTACACGTCTAACTAATGGTGCTCAACTTGCTGAATTAACAGAAGCAAATTCTAATTTCGGAAGTTCTATCACGTTCCCATTCTGTGCTGAAAACACAGCTTCAGTTGAAGAGTTTAGCACATCGAATGTATATGTATTCCCGAACCCAACATCTGGTGAGTTCACTGTTAACGTTAGCTTCAGCGGAAAGAAAACGATTCGCTTAACTGACCTTACAGGAAAAGTGATCAAGGAAATCTCAAGCGACAAAAACGTTGTTACATTCAACGAAAACAGCGTTGCAGGAGGAGTTTACTTGGTTTCAGTTTCTACAGATGTAGGAACTGTAACAAAAAAATTAATTATTGAATAATTAGTAAATAAGTTACAGGAAAGGTCGTCCAGAAGGACGGCCTTTTTTTATTTTAGAACGCGTTCTTTTACGACTTCATTCTTATTTGCAAGCTGTCCACAAGCAGCATCAATATCTTTCCCTCTGCTTCGTCTAATATTAACGATAATATTTCGCTCTTCTAAAAATGCAGCGAAACGATCTACTTTTTTGGTATCAGCTTGTTGGAACTCACCATCATCAATGGGATTATACTCGATGATATTCACTTTACAGGGTATTACTTTACAGAATTCCGCCAACTCTCTTGCATCCTCTAATTCATCATTAAAATCTCTAAAAATGATGTACTCATAGGTCACCCGTGTACCTGTCTTATCATAAAAGTATCGAAGAGCATCGGCCAGGGCTTCGAGGTTATTTGTTTCGTTTATGCTCATGATCTTGTCTCGCTTTTGATCATTTGCCGCGTGAAGTGACAATGCTAAGTTGAACTTAACCTCATCATCCCCCAATCGTTTGATCTGCTTAGCAATTCCAGCCGTCGAAATTGTAATTCGCTTAGGAGACATTCCAAGACCATCCTCTCCAGTTATCTTTTCAATACTTTCAAGGACATTATTATAGTTTAAGAGAGGTTCTCCCATACCCATGTAAACTATGTTACTGAGATTCTTCTCATATCTGCCTTCAGCGAGTCTCATGAGGTGAACAACCTGGTCAACTATCTCTCCCGCAGAAAGGTTTTTAAGTAGTTTTAATCTACCGGTTGCACAAAACTCGCAAGCCAAACTACAACCAACTTGAGACGAAATACATGCAGTCATTCTCGTTTTTGTAGGAATCAATACTCCTTCAACAACCTTTCCGACACCCACATTGAATGCACATTTTATAGTTCGATCACTACTAACTTGTTGCTCATCCAGGGAGATGTGATCAATAAAATAATGTGCTGTAAGAAATTCTCTTAACGATTTACTCAAATTAGTCATTTCATCAAACGACATAGCGTTTTTCTGCCAGAGCCATTCGTAGATCTGTTTTGCTCTAAAGGCTTTTTCTCCAGCAGCTGTCAAAGCTTGTTTCAAATCATCAATGGACAATTTTCGTATATCGATCTTCTCTTCCATAATTCAGCGTGCAAAGTTCGATTTTATTTTTAGAAACCACAAAGAAATGACTATCAGATGTTGTCAGAGAACATCCTTCATTTGTGACAAAAGTCACTGTTTTCCTAACAACTTCTTACTATTTTTGTAGCATGTTCGGTAAGGGAAATAGACTATATAGCATTTTCAAGGGTAAATGTCCAGTTTGCCATGAAGGCAAAGTTTTTACATATAACAACGTGTTTAACCCATCAAAATTTGACAAGATGGAAGAGCGTTGTGATAAGTGTGGTCACAAGTACGAGATAGAAACAGGTTTTTTCTATGGTGCGATGTATGTTGCGTACGCACTGACTGTAGCAATTTCAGTCGCAACTTATGTGATCACTTACTTGATCTACCCTGAAACACCATACTGGGTTTATATAATTAATATTTTAGTTGCTCTAATTGTGATGGCCCCCATAACATTCAGAGGTGGACGGATGATCTGGATAAACTTTTTCAATAGTTATGATCCCGAAGCAGTTAAGAAATTTGAAGAGAAAAAGAAATGAGCTCTTTCAAGGAAATAATAAAAGGTAATACGCCGGTACTAGTTGATTTTCATGCGACTTGGTGTGGACCATGTCAGACAATGGCGCCTATCATCGATGAAATTAAACAGCACTATGGCGACAAATTGCGCGTACTTAAGATTGATGTCGACAAAAATCAACAAGCCTCAGCAAAATACAAGGTGCGCGGTGTTCCCACTTTCCTTCTTTTTAAATCAGGAGAGATACACTGGAGATCTGCTGGTATGCAAAGTCGCAATAATCTCATGAAACAAATCGATCAACTGATCTAATTATCCGTGAGATAATTTATTATTCATAGAATCATTTCCTTTAAGCGCTACTACTGAAAGGAACTTAACATACTCCTCTAGGTTTGCTGTAAGCATTTTCTTTTTTGCGATGTTTTTAACTTGACGTTTCATAATATCTAATTTTATTTTCTCATACGTTTTCATTTATCATGCCAAAAATTAAGAGCATTATGTTTTTGATGGTTAATTTCAATTTCTATTAGCTTTGTAGCATGAATCAGCGCCTTGGCAAAAGCTATAAACTTACAAGGAAGACATTAATCAATAATATCTTCGCTAAAGGGAGTAAAATAAACAGCTACCCGATATTATTAAGGTATAGCTTGACCTCTGAGCACCTACCTGCTTCTTTTCAAATCGCTTTTTCTGTCCCTAAACGTAACTTCAAGAAGGCGGTCGATCGAAATAAGGTCAAAAGATTGCTTCGTGAGGTGGTGAGAAAAAACAAAGGAATAATTGAGAAAAAATCTCTACAGAGTGAAAATAAATTCACACTATTTCTGATCTACACGGGTAAAGAAATTCCAGATTATGACAACCTAGAAATTTCAATCCAAAGAGTTTTAAAAAAATTACCTTCCGCAAAAGACAATGATTAACTTAGTCAGAACGTTATTCTACAAATTCGAATATTCATGATAAAAAAATACATCCTTTCATTTTTCATTTCAGCATTTATTGCATGCTTTTCATCTGCTCAGACGAATGGCTTCGAGGTGATCAAAAATCTTGAGCTCATGGATCACATTTATCTCAACTTAGAGAAGTACTATGTTGATGATCCGAAAACAGGTGAGATTTCGAAAGCGGGTATTGATGCTATGCTAAAGGAGCTTGATCCATACACCGTTTTTTATCATGAGTCCAATATCGAAGACTACAGAATGATGCAGACTGGTCAATATGGTGGCATCGGTGCGCTCATTCGAAAGGTAGATGACTATGTGATAATAGCTGAACCTTATCAAGATAAGCCAGCGCATAATGCAGGGTTGAAAGCAGGAGACCGAATCCTGTCGATCGATGGACGATCGATGGAGGGCAAATCCTCAGATGAAGTTTCAAACGCCCTCAAAGGACCAAAAGATTCTGAGATCACAATAGAATATGACAGACCAGGAGTTGGAAAAGGTGAAGCAAAAGTAAAAAGAGATGAGATCAAACTACCAGATGTTCCATACAGTGGAATGGTTACAGAAACAATTGGATATGCGAAATTGAACTCTTTTACTCAAACAGCTTCTAAAAGTGTGCGCGACGCATATTTATCTCTTCAGGAAAAAGGAATGAAAAAATTCATTCTTGATCTCCGCGGCAATGGTGGTGGCTTATTAATTGAAGCAGTCAACATTGTAAATATGTTTACTCCAAAAGATCAGTTAGTCGTATCCACAAAAGGAAGAATACTTGATGAGAATAGACAGTACAAAACAAGAAATAACCCAATTGATCTTGACATTCCCGTAGTTGTTCTTGTTAACGGTGGATCTGCTTCAGCGTCCGAAATTGTTTCTGGAGCTTTACAAGATTTAGACAGGGCTGTTATTGTTGGAAACACAACGTTTGGAAAAGGACTGGTTCAGCGAACTTTCGATCTGAAATACGGATCTAAAATGAAACTTACCGTGGCTAAATATTATACTCCTTCAGGAAGATGCGTACAAAAGCTAGATTACTATGCGAATCACGAAGGGGAGGTTGAAGAAGTTCCAGATTCACTGATAAAGATCTTCAAAACTACAAATGGTCGTGAAGTAATAGATGGACGTGGAATAGAGCCTGATATCACAACCGAACAAGATGAATTGGCAAGATTAACTGCTGTTTTAATGGCACGAAATATCATTTTTGAATTTGCTACAGAATATGCTCTAGAAAATGAAACTATTGCCTCGGCAGAAGAATTCGAGTTAAGTGATCAGGATTACAATAAATTCAAGGCAAAAGTTCTATCTACCGATTTTGATTATGCCACTGCCTCTCAAAAACAATTGGAACAAATGCTTGAAGTCGCTGAAAAGGAAGGGTACGACAAATCGATCACCGATGAGTACCAAGCTTTATATGACAAAGTAAAAGCTTCGAAGGAAAAAGATCTTGAACTCTTCAAAGATCAGATCACTAAGTTGGTTGAAGGAGAAATAGTCTCTCGTTACTATTTTCAGGAAGGAAGAGTGCTAAATGCCTTTAATCACGATAGAGCGTTGAAGCAAGCAATTGAAATACTGAGTGATCAAAAAGAATATGATCGTATTCTAAATATTGAATAATTCTTAGATGCTCGATAGACTTTTCGGATTCACAGTTCATCCTTTTCTCCAGTTATTGGGGATGATTATTCTATCTTTCGGATTACCTTTTAATAAGGTTCTGATGTCAATTGGAACGATCTGGTTAGCAAGCAACATCATTTTAAAAGCAGATTTTAAATCTTATTGGAAAAACTGGAGATCTAATATTCTTGCATGGTTTGTACTCGGCATCTTAATTCTTCATTTGATCGGTTTAACATATACCAACGATTTTGATTATGCTTTTCGCGATCTAAATACGAAGCTGCCATTATTTGTGATACCCCTTTCTATCATTGCTTTTCCGATCAGAAAGGAGTGGTTAAACTATGTACTTTACTTTTTCTTGCTTTCGCTTTGTATTACAACGATGATCAATCTTTACACATATTGGTCAAATCCTCAGGCTGATTTTAGATCCTTATCTTTATTTGGTTCTCATATTCGATACACCATACTAGTAGTCATGGGGATTTTAGTTTGCATCTACTTCTTGATTCAAAAAAAGAAGTTTGGAATGCTTTGGTTGGCGCCTCTTCTATGGTTTGCTTTTTACGTTTATCAAAGTCAAGTTTTTGCAGGTTACGTTTCCATCATCATGATCATATTGACTGCAATATTATTCGGCATTCTGAACCTAAACAATAAAGCTGTAAAAAATGGGCTCTTGATCCTGACAATTTTTGGATTATTTGGTTGTATTTTCATGTCAGTCAAATTTCTGGAAATTGATAAACAACAGATCGATTTCACAGAGCTTCCTGAAAAAACTCCAAGGGGAAACGAGTACATACATGATACCACTTTTGTATGGTATGAAAATGGAAACCATGTAATGTCTTACATCTCAACCGATGAATTGGAGCAAGAATGGAACAAACGTTCTGATATTGATTATTCAGGAACAGATCAGAACGGACATAAAATACAGTCAACCCTTGTTAGATACATGGCATCTAAAGGACTTAAAAAAGATAAGGATGGCATGCAAAATATGACTAGAGAAGATATTGAGAACGTTGAGAAAGGGTATACAAATTATAAGCAAGTGTCCGGTTCTCCGCTCACACGAATAGAAAACCTTAAGAATGACATATTCATGTATTCATTAACAGGAGACCCAAATGGAAATTCCTTTATTGAGCGAATAGAACATTTCAGTGTAGGAATGTTGATCGTTAGAGATCACCCTTTTCTTGGAGTGGGCACAGGAGATGTTCAAAATATCTTCAATGATTACTATAAAAAGACCAATACTAAATTAGATCGGAACAAATGGAACCGAGCTCATAACCAGTTCCTTACTTTTTGGATAACATTTGGTGTATTTGGATTCATCCTGTTTTCTGGTCTATGGGTGTTTGTTGGGTATCAGTCTGTAAAACTCAATAGTTTCTTTGTTCTTTGCTTCTGCCTGATTGCCATTGGCTCTTTTCTTTCGGAAGATACTATTGAAACTCAACAAGGTGTTACATTCATTGCTTTCTTTCTAGCGGTTTCCCATATTTTATTGCAATACAAAAGACACAACTTGAAGTAGTCGAATTGAATCTATATATTAGAGGATTCAAACATTTTTCTACAAAAACACAAACAATGGCAACGGTATTCGAAACAAGATTAATTGGTAATATTGGAAAAGACGCATCAGTAAAGACTATGGATCGTGGAGTTGTTGCGATAAACTTTCCGGTAGCACATAACAAGAACTGGCGAGATAAGAAAACAGGCGAACCAAGAACTAAAACCACGTGGGTCAATTGTACGATATGGAAAAAGGAAGGTGCAAACATGAGAATCCTCGATTTTCTGAAGAGTGGTGCTCTTGTCGAGTTGACAGGAACACCTTTCGCCAAAGCTTTTCAACAAGAAGATGGTTCGATCAAAACTGAGATAAGATTAAATATTTCTAGAACCAACATTTTAAGACCTAGCAAGAACGACACATCTGAAAAAAGCGATTCTCATGAAGATTACAATGAAGATTCTGCTTCCAACTTAGACGATTACACTCTAAATGAAGATGACTTTTAGTTGACTCAGCGTGAATTAATGTTGATTAGTGTTAAAAATTTGTTGGTTCGTCGAAGTACGACTATATTTGCATCTAAAAATAATACTACTATGAAGAGAGTTCTTTTGAGTTTTAGTTTCCTTGCAATGACTGCAGCTTTGTCTTTCGGTCAGCAAGAAGAGATCAAACAAGCACCTGAAGTAAAGAAAACTGAGGTGAAGGCTGTAAAAGCCAAAAAAATCAAGAAATCAGAGAAAATCAACGCAACGAAATTGAGGGCTGTTGAAGTTAAAGCTGTTACTCGAGAAAAAGCGGTTAAATCTGAAGAGAAAGAAGAGAATTAATACTAATCAATTTAATTTTACGACATGAATAAATTTTACAATTATGCCTTAGGTGTATTGTCATTCGTAGTGATGTCAATATCTACGGTAAACGCACAGTCGTGTGATACATTAAGAAATTATAATCCTGCCGATGATTTTTGGCAATTAACCTCTGGGGCCAATGACTTTATCTTGGGTCATGAAACCAGCCTTTCTGATGGAACGGATTTTTATGATGCTAATTACTGGTCAGAGCAGTATAATGTTACTGCAGCTACAGAAGTTAGGGCTTTAAGGTTTGCTCCTTGGAATGTTGATGATCAAGGAACAGTTGATTCAATAGCATTTATTGTTTGGGGCGATGATGCGGGTAATCCAGGATTCCCAGATTTGAATAATGAATTGGGTAAACAATGGATGAGATATGATGAAATGACTGAAGGACAATTCAATTTGTTAGAATTCGATACTCCGGTCCCTGTAAATGGTCTGTTCCATGTTGGTTATGAATTAAATTATGATGCCACGCAAGATACATTTGCGCTTCTGGGTACACAACCGGCGACAAACTACACCAACTTTCAAATTATTGAACCAGGTGCCGCATTAGATGGAACTTGGTTTGGTGTTGACGATGTCTATACAGATGGTGGAGGTGCTCCACTTAACACAGCATTCGTTTTAGACGTATTAACTTCGAATGCAACTGCACCAACTGCAGATTTTTCAATAACACCTGCATCAGGAGCTGTTTGTTTTGGTACTGATTTCCAAGTTGATGGTTCAGCGACGACAGGTTCTGTTGACGTTTACGACTGGTACTTAACAGATCAAGCTGTAACAACTATATATGACAACGACAACACATCTGGAGTAAATGCTTCGTTGACACCAACTACTTCGCCATCAACGCAAACAATATTCTTAATTGCTGATGGTGCTTGTGTATCAGATATCGTAGGGTATTTAGTAGATGTTTATGATCCAGTTTCTGCTACGGTTGGGACAACAGATCCAACATGTGGTAATAATAACGGAGAAATTGACATCACGGGAGCCGCTGGTGGTGATGGAACTTATACATACGAAATTACTGATGGTGGAGGAAATACGACTTCTCAAGGAAATGGTTCTTTCACTGGTCTGGCACCAGGTTCATATGACATTTCTGTAAGCACTGTTGGTGGAGGATGTGAGTTTACTCAAACCGTAACACTTACAGCCATTCCACCTGAAACAGTAACAGCAGGTGCTGATGATGCAATCTGTAATGGTTCTTCATTCAACTTAACTGCAACTGGAAATGGTTCTCTTGAATGGTTTGACGGTGGAGGTAATTCTGTTGGTACAGGATCACCGCTTTCTGTTTCTCCAACGACGACGACAACTTACGATGTTGTTTTAACAGATGCGAATGGTTGTACTGATACGGATCAGTTGCAAGTTACTGTTAACCCTGTGAACGATGCAACGTTCACGTATTCATCAAATACTATTTGTTTAACCGGTGGTAATGAAACACCAACAATCAATGGAACTGGTACATTTACATCTACACCTGCTGGACTTGTTTTTGCAGATGCCGCGACAGGAGAAATTGATGTTTCAAACAGTAATGCTGGATCGTATGATGTTACGTTCACAACAACTGGAACATGTGGAGAAACAGAAACACAAACTGTAACACTTACTACTTCTCCAGACGCAACATTTTCTTATAGCGCTGCGGAATTTTGTGCAGAAGTAGGTACAGAAGCACCAACGTTCCCAACAGGTGCGAGTGCAGGTACATTTACAGCTACTCCTACTGGTTTATCTCTAAATGGATCAACTGGTGAGATTACCTTAGACGGAAGTACAGCTAACACATACACTGTAACAAATACAATTGCTGCTTCTGGATCTTGTCCACAAACTTCAGCTACGGCTACTGTTACCATCAATGCTTTACCAACTGTTAATGGTGGAGCTGATGACGTTGTTTGTGAAGGAACTCAAGTTACGCTAACAGCAACTGGAGCAGATACATACTCTTGGACAGGAGGAATTTCTCAGGGAACTCCTTTTACTCCTACAGTTGGTACAAATACATACACGGTGACTGGAACGGATGCAAACAACTGTGAAAACACTGACGACGTTGTAATTACTGTTGATGAAGAGCCTGTTTTAGATGCAGGAGCTGATCAAGAAGTTTGTGAAGGAACTGAGGTTACTTTAACAGCTACAAATACAGTTGGTACTGTTACTTGGGATAATGGAATTACTGATGGTACACCATTTACTCCTACAGCTACTGCTACATATACTGCTACTGCTACAAACGGTGAGTGTGTTGTTACAGACGAAGCTATCGTTACAGTTAACGCACTTCCAACAGTAACTACAGGTGCTGATGAAACAACTTGTGTTAATTATGCTCCAATCCAGTTAACAGGTACTCCAACTGGAGGTACTTTCTCTGGAACTGGTGTTACAGGATCTGAGTTTGATCCAGGAACAGCGGGTGTAGGAACATACACAATTACTTATACCTATACTGATGGTAATGGTTGTGAAAACAGTGCTACGCAAGAAATCACAGTAGATGGATGTGCATCAATTGAAGAAAATGCTCTAGATGCGATCATTGTTGCACCTAACCCAGCTACGACTTTCGTTGATATATCAGTTAATGCAAATGATCTTAATGCAATTCAATTAATGAATGCAACAGGTCAGATCATGAATGTATCAATAGTAAATGAAGCTAACAAAACACGAGTTGATCTAGAAAATGTTGCAAAAGGAACATATTTCTTACAGATCAACACAGTGAATGGTCAGACTACTAAAAAGTTGATCGTTCAATAATATTTATCCAATCAATTTGGGAAAAAGCAGTCCATAAGGGCTGCTTTTTTATTTTTACATACTATGAGGAAAAAGCGTTTTTACTACATACTCTCAATTCAATACCTTGGATTCAGGTATCACGGTTGGCAAAACCAACCGAATGTAATTACCGTTGAAGGAATGTTCAGAAAAACCATTCGCTATGTACTTAGTGATCCAGAAGCAAAAGTCTTAGCGAGTGGGCGAACAGATGCAAAAGTCTCAGCGAACCAAACATACATAGAACTATTCACCCATATTGAGATCAAAAATATTTCATCTCTTCTTGACACACTAAATTATAATCTTCCTGCAGATATCCGTATTTTAGATATTGATCAAATTGATAAGGACTTCAATATCATACAGCACCCAAAGATCAAAACATATCATTACTATTTTTCGTTTGGTGAGAAGTTTCATCCCTTCACTGCTGCTTTCATGTGTCATATACATGGCCAATTGGATATTGACAAAATGAAAATACTTGCTAGCGATTTTATTGGAAAGCGTGATTTTTACTCCTATACATATCAACCTAAAGAGAATACAAATACAATTAGCGAAGTTAAAGATGCTTTATTAGAAAAGAACACTGAGTTTACGGCCTCATTTTTCCCCGAAGAGTCATATGTATTTAAAGTGAAAGGCGAAGGATTTAAGCGGAATCAGATAAGACTTATGATGGGAGCACTGATCGATATTGGTAAAAACAAAATGTCAACCTCACTTTTCAAGGAAACATTAAATGGGTCCAACAAAATTAAATTAGATCATATAGCTCCGGCCTCTGGTCTAGTCCTGCACGAGGTTGTTATCTTCGATAAATGATTTTTTTCAAAGGATTAATATCTATATATTTGCGACAAATTCAACTATTATGAAAAACTTACTATTGGTCTTTACTTTCTTATTCTCGCTATCCTCTTTTTTGTACAGTCAGGAAAAAACAGAAAATGGTAATGTCAAATTGAAAAAAGCTGAAGTCACTAATCAGCAAACTGTCAAGATTAAGCCTGCAAAAAAGGTGGCAAAAGCACCTGTTTATAAAAAGGCAGATTTTAAAGCAATTCGTAAGAAAAAAGATATAAAGAACGAAGACGAAAACTAACCTAATTAAAACACTATTATTATGAAAAATATTTATACTTCAATAGCAGTTTTTGCTACTTTACTAATTTCATCCTTTTCTTTTGGTCAATCTTGTGATACATTAAGAAACTACTCGTTAACAGATAATTTCTATGAGATTTCAGGGCCAAATGGTGCTGCATTAGGTCATGATAAGATCAATGATGGAATGGGCGGTACACTAAATGTTACGGAATGGGCTGAACCTTACTCTGTATCTGCTTCAACTGAAGTTAGAAGATTACGTTTTGTTCCATGGTTAGTGCATGACGAAGGAGGTTCGGTAACTTTCAATGTATATGCAGATAATGCAGGAAATCCTGGAACAGTTTTGGACTCAGAAACTGTACCACTTTCTGATTTTACAGAAAATACTTTCTATGAATTGGATTTTGATACTCCAGCAACTGTAAATGGCAACTTCTTTGTAGGTTTTGAATTAACCTACAATGTTCCTCAAGACTCATTTGCTATTCTTGGAACTTTCAAACCAGGAGGAATAAATTATACTAAGATGTTCTTCGATGGTGCATGGGATGATGTAGACAACATTTATACAATCGGACCAGATCCATTCATAAGTGCTTGGAGACTTGATGTTCTATGTTCGACTGCACCAGATCCAATAGCGGATTTTACGATTGATGGTATATCAGCTTGTGTAGGTTCAGACTTCAATTTAGATGGTAGTAACTCTCAAAACACTGATCAGTACTTATGGTTTCTCACAGGAACTGGTGCAACTCCAATTTACGATACAGATGAAGGTATAAATGGAGTACTAACCAGTACGACTGTTGGGAATGACCAAGAAGTAATATTACTCGCTGATGGAGGATGTAGAACAGATGGAGTGTTTACGACTGTTGATGTATTTAATAATGTATCTGCAACTGTCTCTACTCAAAACACGACATGCGGTTTAGATAATGGTGAGATCAATATAACATCTCCAACTGGTGGAAGTGGAACATATTCTTATTCCATTGATAATGGAAACTCATTCCAAAGTAATGGTAACTATACCGGACTTGCTGCAGGCAGCTATGATGTTATTGTCGCTACTGGAGGTAATGGATGTTCTTACACAGAAACTGTTACAGTAGGTGCTACACCACAAGAAACGATCACGGTTGGTTCAGGATCAACCATCTGTGAAAACGATAATGCTTCTATATCTGCTTCTGGTAACGGCTCGATCGAGTGGTTTGTGGGAGGTAGCTCAATAGGAACAGGATCTCCGCTTACTGTTAATCCAACTACTACAACAGTATATGAAGCAGTATTAACTGATGCAAATGGTTGTGAAGATAGTGACCAGGTAACTGTTACGGTCAACTCACTACCAGCGATTGATGCTGGAGCAGACGATGCTATTTGTATCGGTGATTCATACACATTGAATGCAACTGGAGGTGATACTTATATCTGGGATAACAGCTTAGGGGCTGGAGCTTCACATACAGTTACTCCAAATGCGACAACTACTTATGAAGTTACAGGAACGGATGCTAACGGATGTGTTAACTCTGATCAGATTCAGATTACAGTAAATGCTCTACCTGTTGTAGACGCGGGATCGGGACAAACAACATGTGCAGGTGAAGCAGTTACAATTTCAGCTACCGGTGCAAGTTCTTATTCTTGGGATAACAGTTTAGGGGCTGGTGCGAGTCACATTGTTTCTCCTACTACTACGACAGTTTATGAAGTAACTGGTACAGATGCAAATAACTGTTCAAACACAGATCAGGTTACTATAACGGTTAATGCTTTGCCGAACGTAAGTGCAGGAGCAGATGCCGCGATATGTGATGGTTCAAGCACAACGCTCAATGCATCAGGTGCAGACACATATGTTTGGGATAATGGTCTTGGGGCTGGAGCTTCTCACTCAGTAACTCCTTCAACTACCACAGTTTACGAAGTGACTGGAACAGACGCAAATAACTGTGTTAATACTGCGACGGTTGAAATTACAGTAAACCCTATTGATGATCCTAGCTTCACGTTCAACGATTATTGCGAGGTCGCAACTTCGAATGGACCAACAAATATTGCTACATCTGGTGGTACTTTTGCTTTTAACCCGGTTCCAACTGATGGAGCTACAATAGACGGTTCAACTGGAGAAATTAGCGACGGTGTAACTGGAAACACTTATACCGTAGAATATACTACAAATGGAACATGTCCTAGCTCATCAACGCAAACGGTAACTGTTCAAACAAATGATGATCCTTCTTTTGATTATGATGATATTTGCTTGGGGAATGGATTACCTATAGAACCTAGCAATATAGCCACTACTGGAGGGACATTTGATTTTGTTACTGTACCTGGTGATGGTGCAACTATAGATGGTACTTCTGGTGTTATTTCCGGAGCTACTCAAGGAAGCACTTATAACGTAGAGTATACAACTCCAACTGGCGTATGTCAAGCCTCAAGTACAACGACTGTTGAAGTGTTTAATGCTCCAACGATAGTTGCAACTGGAGGACAAACAATTTGTGAGCAGGATATTGTAACATTGAATGCCACTGGAGGAGACACTTATGAGTGGGATAACGGATTAGGTGCTGGAGCAACACAAGTTATAACTCCTACGACAACTACAACTTATGAAGTAACAGGGACAGACGCCAATGGATGTACAAATACAGACAACGTTACTGTTACTGTCAACCCACTTCCAACAGTTGATGCGGGAGCTGATCAAGAGGTTTGTGAAGGTGAAACTGTAAATATTTCAGCATCCGGAGCAAACACTTATAACTGGGATAATAGCTTGGGAGCTGGAGCAACTCAAACATTTACGGCAACAACAACGACTACTTATACGGTAACAGGAACTGATGCGAATAACTGTATAAATACTGACGAGGTTGTTATTACTGTTAACGCTCTTCCTACTATCGATGCAGGAGCAGATCAAGATATTTGTAATGGTGATCAAACAACAATTACGGCAACTGGAGGTAATACATATGACTGGGATAACGGTTTAGGTGCAGGTGCTGCCCACAATGTCTCTCCAACTGCAACAACAACTTACGAAGTCGTTGGTACTGATCTAAATGGATGTGAAAATACAGCGCAGGTAACTGTAAACGTAAATAGCATTCCAACGATCAATGCTGGAGTTGACCAAGAGGTGTGTGAAGGTGAGGATGTAACACTCACTGCTACAGCATCTGGTGGAACAATATCGTGGGATAATGGAATAACAGATGGTGTTGCATTTACAGCGACTACAACAACGACATATACTGCAACAGCTGATGATAATGGTTGTACAGCAACTGACAACGTGATCGTTACGGTTAATCCTTCACCAATTGTATCAATGGGTGCTGATGAAACTACATGTATCAACTATGACCCAATACAATTAAGTGGATCTCCAAGTGGGGGAACATTTAGTGGTCCAGGTGTATCTGGAAATGAATTTGATCCGGGTAATGCAGGTGTTGGTGTTCATACACTTACATATACTTATCAAGACGCGAATGGATGTGAAGGAACAGCAAATCAGGTGATCACAGTTGATGGTTGTGCTTCTATCAATGAAGAAACAACAGGATTTAATGTTTATCCAAATCCAGCTAGTGAAAACTTTGAAATTGAAGTGAGTAATAAACTTGAAAGTGTTAAGATCATTTCTGCAATAGGGCAAGAAATCAATGCTTATTCTATCGAAATGATCAACAGTAATAAAGCTAAGGTATTCTCTTCAAATATTAAAAGAGGAACTTACTTTGTTCAAATAACTACTGAAAACGAAGTGTACGTACAAAAGATCATTATACAATAATACGAATGATCCCTAACAAGAAGGCCCTGTGATTTTCGCAGGGCTTTTTTTGTCAATTCCAATTCGGATAATACATCAACTTTCCTCAGATATCTGGAATTGAAAATTATTACCTATATTGAAAGAACTAATCTTAATTTAAAACTACTATTATGATAAAACAACTACTCTTTGTTTGCATGTTGTGTTCGACAACCGTGCTGTTTTCTCAAAGTTTCGATTGGCTAAAAACAGGTTTTCGACCTGATTGTAGCAACGGTGTTTATCCTAGAGATGTCAGCGCGAGTTCGAACGGATCAGTTACCTCGACAGGATATTTCTATGCGCCTTCGACGACTGTTGATTTTGATGGACAAACACTCACCCAAAATGGGACTGGATTTTCATCGGATGTATACGTTGCAAACTATGATCAGTCAGGTACTATTCAATGGCTTGAAAAAATCGGAACAGATCAAAGTGATGGGACTTATCCAAGGGTGGATACAGACGATAATGATAATATTTATGTTGCAGCTGATCTTGCAGGAACAACAGGAGGTTCAACGGGCAGTGCTGCAGGTATAGCTTTGACAAATGTTTACCCTAATGATGCTGTTGTAGTTAAGTTAAATTCTTCAGGAACTGCACAATGGGCTCAGCACATGACTGATGCCAATGGTGAAATAGATATCAGAGATATTGAAGTAACAAGTACAGGTGATTTCTATATCACAGGATCTTTTTCTGGATCCATATCAGTTGATGGAACCACTCAAACTGCTGATGGCGACAATTTCTTTGTTGCAAAGTTTGATACAGATGGAAATCTTGAATGGTGGAGGAATTCAACAGGAGTCAATTCAGATATAGGTTACCGTGTAGAAGCCAAAGGATCAAATGTGTATGTATTAGGTCAGATGGCACAAGGAAATGCCAATACCTCAATGACTGTAAATGGAAATACCAATACTTTGCCAAATGGAGAAGCGCGAGCTCATTTCTTAGTTAAATATTCTGATGCAGGAGTGTTTTCATGGTTTGAGTACGGATACCTTGAGAATACAGGATTTGGCTCTGGAATTTTCCCTTACTATTGTGATGTAGTTGTTGATGATAATGATGACATCTATACAATACACACAGCTACACCTGAATCTCAGGCAAGCGCGATCTACCAATACCCAGGAACTTCTGTAACTTATAATACTGTTGCAAATACTTCAGGTGGTGGAGAGAGTAATTATATCATCACGAAGTATAATAGTGCTGGTACTGCTCAATGGGCTAGAGGAGATGGTACCTCAACAACCGGAACGATCTTACCTACACAAATGATATTGCATTCAGATTCAAAGCTGATCGTAACAAATATCATGTCTGGAACAACGGAGATTGATGATGTTTCATTTACATCTGCTGGGAGTGATGATATGATCATTGCTCAATTTGATCTCGATGCTAATTTGATCTGTTCTCAACAATACGGTGGAACAAACCAGGATTGGGCAATGGCTCTTGATGAAAACCCAGATGGGTCTGTAGCTTATGCAGGACATGTTTTTGGAAGTACTACAGAAGCTGTGATAACCTCATATGATGGAATAGACATGACTGGATGCAGAAATACAGGAGTTACAGGTGTCTTTTCACCTGTTTCAGTTAGTGCAGAGTTTAGTTTTGCTACTTATCCAACTGCTGAGGTTTGTCAACCAAATTCGAACGGGTTGATCATTTCTGGTAGTCCTTCTGGTTACTCGAAAACATTTATTTCTTCACCGGCCGGTTTATCGATAGATGGCTCAACAGGTGAAATAGATGTAAACGCTAGTACGCCTGGAACATATTCAATAAGTCACATCCTATCTGATGGAACTCCTTGTGGTACTGATACAGTTACTAAAACATTTACGATCAATGAGGGGCCAACATCCAATGCTGGCGCTGATTTCAGTGTTTGTGGTACATCTGCTACATTAGATGCAAATACACCAAATACAGGGTCAGGTGTATGGAGTATAACTTCAGGACCGGCAGGAGCTAGTTTTGTTAATGCAAGTAATCCAACAACTGACATAAATGGTCTTTCTGAAGGTTCGTACACACTTCAATGGGAAGTAACAAATACGTGTGGAAGTATATCTGACGAGGTCATTATAACCGTAAATGAAATTCCTCAACTGCTCACAAATGGTGATCAAGAAGTTTGTTCTGGGGAAGAAGTTACACTTAACGCAACAACCTCAGCAGGAACCATCTCCTGGAATAATGGAGTCACGAATAATACCCCTTTTGTTCCAACTTCAACAGGAACTTACACCGTTACAGCAGATAATAACGGCTGTACTTCAACAGAAGATGTTTTAGTTACTGTAAATGACCTACCAACTGTTACTTTAGGGAATGATGAAACGACCTGTGTCGATTACGATCCAATTCAGCTGAATGGTAATCCGACTGGTGGAACGTACAGTGGACCCGGCGTTACAGGAAATGAATTTGACCCACAAACTGCTGGAGTAGGTTCACATACTATCACTTACACCTACCAAGATGGAAATGGTTGTGAGAACTCAGCCACTCAAACAATAACAGTTGAAGGTTGTGCTTCTCTGGATCAGGAGAATTCTTCAATCGCGGTATATCCGAATCCTGCAGATGAAAAAATCTTTGTACAAGTAACAAACGGAATTGAAGAGGTGCAGATCATTTCTGCTTTAGGTCAAAAGATAGATCATCTTAACATTGAATACATCAATTCAAATGAAGTAAAAGTTAATGTGAGTCATCTTGCTAGAGGTTCATATTTTGTAAAAGTGAAATCAAAAAATGAAACAATGATCAAAAAATTGATCATCAAATAATTCATTTTTATACTTAGAAATTAAAAGCTGTCGCTCTTTAGATCGGCAGCTTTTTCTAATTTAGGAGATTCATAAATGAGTGTTTTGCAGCAAATATGGGATGGGATATTAGAAACCAGCTGGCTTGAGGGCTTGGGTGTTCTGACAGGTGTTCTTTACGTGATCCTAGCGGCTAAGAAACACATATCATGTTGGTTCTTTGGGATATTCAGCACTAGTATTTACATCTACCTTTGTTTCACGAGTGAACTATTCATTGAATCTGGATTACAAGTCTTTTATCTTATCATGGGCATATATGGGTGGATACAGTGGAATCATGATTCATCAGATGACCTGCCAATAAAGAAATGGAAGCTAAGTAATCATCTTATAAATATCATTCTGAGTGGAGCTATTACCTTGATCCTTGGTTTCATTATGGATAAATATACAGACCAGGCAAGCCCTTATTTAGATTCATTTACTACAGTATTCAGCCTGGCGGCAACATTCATGGTCACGCAACGAGTTCTTGGAAATTGGATATACTGGATTGTGATCGATCTTGCTTTAGCTATCCTATATTCCTCAAGAAGTCTTTACTTAACTGGTGTTCAATACTTCATTTTCGCCATTATTGCAACTTTTGCCTTTTTTTCCTGGTTAAACTATTATAAGCAAGAACAAAAAAGAGTTGAACGATGAAAAGAATAGCGATAACTGGACCTGAGAGTACGGGAAAAACAACCATAACAAAACAACTTGCTGAGCATTTCCAGGTAAAATGGTTTCCTGAATATGCACGAGAATACTTAACAGAAAAAGGTCCTATGTATGAAAGGTCAGATCTTTTGATCATCGCTGAAGAACAAGAAAAAAGACGCAGAGAAAACGAGCAAAACGACCAGGTAGCCTTTTATGACACGGAAAATATAGTTATCAAAGTTTGGTCAGATTTTAAGTACAAAACGATAGATCCTAAATTGATCGATTTAGTAAAGAACCAAGAGTTTGATTACTATTTTTTAAGTGATCCAAAAGGAATGAAATGGGAACATGACCCCTTAAGGGAGAATCCTCTTGGAAGAAAAACGCTGTTTGAGCTTTACAAAAAAGAACTGGAAGATCATCATTACCCGTATACCGTACTGAGTGGAAATCGTTCAGAACGAATTGAAAAGGCAATTAACATAACTGAAGACATCTTGCTGTCGGGAGGAGGGTTTTGCGTTTAATTTGGATTGACAAAAAATGATTATTCTATCTATTATTTAGGTTATCGGTTCCTTTCGTTTTAAATTTGTAAATATGAATAAGAAAGCAATCGTATTTGTTGTAATTCTTCTTTTGCTGATCATTTGTATACCAGATGTTTCAGCTCAATGTTCGCAATGTAAATTACTTGCTGAACAAAGTGGAAATGAAGTAGATGCAGAACTACTTGGAGACAGTAATGGCAACAATATTAACACAGCCATTCTTTATATCATGGCTGTGCCGTATATTATTCTTTCGATCTTATTCCGAAAACAGATCAAACGCTTTTTCAAGCGCACGTTTACAAGTAATCAGGCACAGTAAACCTATAGTAGTTCATTTGCAAGGTTAGCCAACTCTGATCGCTCTCCTTTTTCAAGTTTGATATGCGCAAAAAGATTTTGTCCTTTTACACGATCTATCAAGTAAGCTAATCCATTTGAATTTTCATCCAGGTATGGAGTATCTATTTGATTTATATCTCCCGTAAAGATGATCTTTGTATTCTCTCCAGCTCTTGTTATAATCGTTTTTACTTCGTGAGGAGTGAGATTCTGAGCTTCATCTACAATGAAAATGACATTTGAAAGACTTCTTCCTCTTATGAAAGCCAAAGGAGTTATCATGATCTTACCATCCTCCTGCATTGCTGTTAGCTCTTTGTACTTGCGTTCATTTTCACTGAAATGATTCTTGATGAACTTCAAATTATCCCATAAAGGTTCCATGTAGGGAGATATCTTATCATTCGCGTCACCTGGTAAAAACCCTATATCTCTATTCGACAGTGGCACAAGTGGTCGTGCAAGAATTATCTGCTGATACTGTTTATGTTGCTCTAATGCTGCCGCCAGTGCTAATAAAGTTTTTCCTGTACCTGCTACACCCTGAAGCACCACCAACTTTATATCATTATTCATGAGCGCATTCACAGCAAATGCCTGCTCCGCATTCTTCGGTTTAATTCCGGTGATATATTTTTTTTCTACTCGTTCAACCTCATCCAACAAAGGATTATAATATGCCAAAGAAGAAGATCTTCCATTCTTTAATACATAATATCCATTTGGAGTTTTGTGTTTCCCTAAAACACCTTCTTCCGCTACTCTACCCTTGTTAAACAATTGGCGAATTACATCTGATTCAATGTTCTCGACAACTTTTAAACTAGACGAGTCCAACGTGGTTTGATCCACTTTTCCAGTCTCATAATCTTCAGCAACAATACCTAAAGCCTTGGCTTTTATGCGTAAGTTTATGTCCTTGGTGACTAAAATAACCGGGGTGTTTTTATGCTCTTCCTGTAAAAACAAAGCTGCATTTATGATCTTGTGATCGTTCTTACCATGTGCATAAATATCCTCAGCATTCATCCCAACAGGTTTAGGTGCTAGAACTACATGTAATTTACCTTTTCCTTTTCCAAGAGAAACCCAATCTTTTAATGCTTTCCCTCCTGATAATTTATCTATGAATCTGATCACAGCTCTCGCGGTGAAGTTCTTTGTGTCATTACCTACTTTAAAATTATCGAGCTCTTCCAAAACGGTTATTGGAATAGCGATATCATTTTTTTCGAAGCTTGTTATACTTTGGTGGTCGTGTAATAGAACGGATGTGTCAAGCACAAAAATCTTTTTCTTCTTTGCCATAAATAAGATTGTTTGGTTCAAGTTAAAAAGATTTAACTTTTAATATATATGAACGTCAAACACTTATTAACAATTACTTAGTAATTAATTGAATGACAAAGTAATCTTTGAGAAGCTAAGAAATAACTTAATATTGTATTAATTTATAGATGATTTTGAATTAATCAAAACTACCTTTTAGTAACCTTAATTACTTCATTAAATTCACTTGATCTAATCCATAATGTATAGACTCCAGGCGATAAGTGACTAATATCTATCTGTCCGCTGTAATTAGTATTTGGGACGAATTTTACATTAAATTGGCGTCCATTAGAATCTTGGATCTTTATGTTTGAAGAGGCAAGCTGTTTTGAAGAACTAATATTTAAGAAATCTGTTGTAGGATTAGGATATGTCTCGACAACAGTTCCAATACTACAATCATTTGTAAATATATTTAAAACCTCAGTTTTGCCGTCGAAATCTGTTTGAGATAATTTGTAATACGTGATTTCCGAGTTTTTTACTTCAATACTTTCCTGATAATCGATCTTTTCATTTGAGTTACCGGCTCCTTTGACTTTCTTGATCTTTCGCCAACTCTTTCCGTTTTCAGAGACAGAGATCGTAAAAAAATCATTATTCAATTCTGAAGCTGTTGACCATGTTAAAATACTGTACTTCCCTTCACATCGAATATCAGATGATAAAAGAGTAACTGGAAGAGGGTAGTTGCATATATCTCCAGGATTAGCGAATTGAAGGGCAAGGTTAAATTGACGATTAGTGCTCATACTTGTTGCTCCTCCCCAGGTTCCTCCAAACCCAACCTTTCCAGGATAAATTCCAGCAGCTGTTGCGTTCGTACGATCAAACCAAGGCTCTTCCCATGTATTATCTGTATTTCCTCTATTCTCAATAAGTACTTCCAATTGGCTCGAACCATTGTAAACGAAACTAGCTGCAACATTAAAGTTGAAGGTATAAACTCCAGGACCATTGAAAGTCATGTTACCTGAATACACCTGAGTAAATCCTCCGGTTCCAGGATATCCAGGATCACTTGCAAAATTCTCTACGGCTGTATGACGTAAGTAAATTCTTATGTCGTTGTAGGTGTAGTTACCCCAACTATTATCATTGTCTAGTCTAAAAGAAATACTGTTCATGGTTTGTGCTCCACCTAACTGGCTAGAAAAATATAAGCCAGAAGACCAACTGTAATCATTGTAATCAGTAGTAAATGGAAACTCTGGAGTATTAAGAGGACAACTTTGACCAATTACATTTTCTATCGTTAAGAAAACAAGAGTCACAAACAATAAACTCCTTAATTTGATTAATTGATTAGCAACCATTTTTACGCTTTTATTTTTGGTAAAAATAGATGAAGTGGTCTATTCTCTCAAAACCGTTCGTCACTTATATTACAAATTGAGGGGGGAGCCCTACCCTTGTTTCAAGGCCATTAACTTCGATCGAATTGATTCCAGCTTTTTGATCACCTCGTTGTTTGAATTTGACTTTTCAGGTGACTTCCCCTTGCTTTTTAAGGCTTTCTTGGCTCCTTCTAAAGTATGACCGTCTTCTTTAACAAGAACATAGATACGCTGTAGTTCCATGATGTTTTTAGGAGAAAAAAGTCTGTTTCCCTTCTTATTCTTTTTTGGTGTAACTGAGGGAAATTCTTTTTCCCAGAAACGAATCAAAGATGTATTCACATCAAACATCTTCGCAACTTCTCCTATGGAATAATACAACTTTGTTAAATCCGACTCCTGGATCATAATAAACTGAACTCTTGATTTGTCAGATAAATATACTAATAAACAACTAACTTCACCTTTGAACTAATGCTTTGTCCAGAAATCAAAACATTATACACCCCAGGAGATAAATTATTCTTAAGGCTCAATTGAATTGTATTTGATCCTTTTTTAACGTTTACCGATTCAGATCGAACTATTTTCCCATCCAACGAATAAATAGAGAAATCTACATTCTCGTGTTGATCTGCGGATACGTTTAATGTAAGCGTTGCATCACTCGATACAGGGTTGGGATATACTTTAATATTTTCCTCAGAAACCTTGTATACTGAAATTATACCCAATTCGTCAAAACTACCATCAAAATCATATTGCACTAGTTTATAATAGTTTATCCCTGGAGAAGGGTTCAAATGATGTAATTTGTAATTGCTCTCAGTACTAATTGTTCCTTGACCCTGAACAGTGTCAATATCATCAAAAATAAAACCATCAGTTCCGTGTTCAACGACGAAGTAATCACAATCTTTTTCTGAGGCTGTTTTCCAATTTAAAATAGACTTGTTTAATTCTCGAGAATAACTTCCCTGAAAAGTGATAAGTTCAACCGGAAGAACTGAAAAATCATAATCCAGGATAAACTCAGTATTTTGTCCAGTAGCTTCTATGGTATTTAGCCCCGTATCTAAATTACCAAATGTATTTATCCAAGGGAAGGTTGCATTATCTGCCCTTCTGAACATCTCAACTGTTGCCTCGTTTGTTACATCTATATAGGGGTTTCCTGTATAATTATAAGTAGCGGTATACGTTGCAGCTGGATCATTTATTTTATGTACACCAAAATATCGGTCATAAGTTCCAGAGCCAGATAAACCACTAAAATCATTCGGTAGACTATTCACATAATATAGATGCACAGCGTCTGGCGTTCCTGACATATTTGAAAGCGTGAACGTTTCTCCATCACATGAATTGATGAATGGAGTTTGACCAGCCCATGATCCTGTATATAAGTAAACACTTTCGTCTCCAATCGGAGCAGCGGAAATGAGCTCTGCTCCTACTCCAAAATTAAACATGATAGCATTATTTACTACGGACGTATTATGATCATATATGGTATCCGTAGATATATCATCAAATTTGTAATACACTTGAAGTCCTGTTGAGCTACCCGATATATGTTTTGCCATATTCGTTCTGATCTCTGTTTGAGATAGCGCTCTTTCCCAAATTTTCAATTCATCTATTTCACCATCAAAGTAACTTGTTGGTCCTTTATTGCCATTCCAAGTTGAAGACTCAGATCCTACCCCAACATAACCATATCTTCTCGTTCCCGTTCCGAATTGACTACCACCTGTCGTTGTTCCATCATCTATTCCATCAATATAGATGGTCATCTGACCATTATCATAAACACAAGCAATATGATGCCATTGACCATCATCGATCCGTGTACTTCCCCCAAAATCAACCTGACCAGATGATGTTAAAACATCAAACCCAATTTGACCTGCGCCAGCACCAGACCCGTTAACCTCAACTCTCCAATACTCATTTCTGTCAAACGAAGCAATAACCTGATCGCCTGAATTGGTTGTTTTTATCCAGCCTTCTACAGTGAGTTCAGTATAATTATTGCCTTCATAAAACATATCTTCTACCGCAGCATAATCATTTGCTCCGTCGAAGAGTAAAGCATTTTCTGCATGTGTGAATCCATCAACAACTATTCTTGCAGAGCCATTACATGATCCACCAGTGGTGGTTACCTCGTAAAACCCACCCTGATTTACGTCGATAGTCTGCGTAGTTTCACCTGTACTCCAACTATAATTTGTTGCTAATGATCCTGCATCAAGAGTTATTGATGGAGCTGAACATGTTAACAAGGTATCCTTCAAGTTAGACTGAATGACAACGTCAACTGGGATCAGGTTACTTTCACAATCACATTTGATCGTCGCACCTTCGATCCAGGAGTTGATTGGATCCATATTAAAGAGTGTTCCGTCACCTCCATTACCCGTTAGATCTGATAACGATGTCCCTGAGTGCTCATCGAAATTATAATAAGCATCAAGATTTGCCTCTGAGCCATTGAGACAGGTGTCTCTAAAGTTCATGATTTCCGCCGGAGTTCTTACATCATCCCAAATCCTCAATTCATCGATACTACCAGAATAATAATTATTATTTCTACCGCCGTTAAAGGTATTGGCCTCAGATCCATCACCTAAAAAGCCAAAACGAGTATTTCCACTGCCTAATAAGTCTCCACCATGAGGATTAGTTTTACGAGATACTTCAAACCCGTCAATATAAATCACTTTATCTATTCCATCATATACAGCAGCTATATGATGCCAATTTCCATCATTAACAGCGATTACAGAATAAAAATCATCTATTCCTCCAGTAGATGAGTACGTGCTGAATCCAACAACTCCAGTATTACCCGTTATAAATAGATTATAGTATTCACTTCGATCGAAATCAACTATTGACCAATTATCGAAATTACCACCCCCTGAATAAGAAGTATTTACCCAAGCTTCAACTGTAAGGAACTGAATTGCTCCAACTGCATTATACGACTTATTTAATGCAACAATATCATCCGTTCCATCAAATGTCAAACCCGTATTAGTATCTGTTGCAGCAACATAAAAAGTTTGGTCCGCCACAATATATGGGGTACTGTAGTTTGCTCCAGTAGAAAGAACACTATCACCCATTGAGTCAAAGTACCAATGATAATAGCCCGTTGAACCAGATGCCGTTAAATTTGCACTTCCAGGACTGAACAAACATGCATTTGATGAAGAAGGGTCAGCAACAGGACATTGACCTCTTGATACAAGAGATAGTAAGGTGAATACACCCAAAAGAATTGTGGATAGCAAAAACTTCATGTCTAGCGCAAAAAGAGTTCGAAAACTCAATTGATTCAACTATAACGAAAAAATAATGAAAAGGTGCGCTGGACAAATGTGTTTTTGTCATTAAATGACAAATGTCATGGATTTGTCCAACTTAATCCATCGATTTAAGGGCATTTCTTGAGATCTCAATGATTCTTTCATATTGCTCTGGGGACAAGTCAGAGTGGAAGAAATTAATAGGATTTACCTTATGACCATCTTTTTCAACTTCATAGTGAAGGTGTGGTCCAGTTGACTTACCTGAATTACCAACTAATCCGATTAAATCTCCTCTTTTAACCGTATCACCTTCCTTTACAAGAAAAGAGCTCAAATGAGCATAACGTGTTTTGTATCCAAACCCATGATTGATAACAATTTCTCTACCGTAACCCCAGCTGTTTACTTCAATTTTCTCTACTACTCCATCCCCAGTTGAATAAACATCAGTTCCAACATCTGCCGTAAAATCAAGTCCCCAATGCATTTTTCTAGTTCCATATACTGGATCTATTCTCCATCCGTAACCTGAAACCATGCGTTTCAATTCCTTATTATTAACTGGTTGTATTGCAGGCAAAGAGGCTAATCTTCTTTCACGCTTTTGGGCTACATTGACCAACTCTTTAAAGGACAAGCTTTGAGCATGAAGTTTTCGTTCAACTTCGTCGAGCTTCATTGCTGTATTCTTTAAAAGCTCTCCGTTGGTCAAGGATTCGTAATGCTTGTAAGCATCACTACCTCCCACACCCATCATTCTCAATTCTTCCGGAAACTCGTTCGCTCCAAGTGCTGTTCTGTAAAGCTCTTCATCTCTCTTCTTAATCACTTCGGCAACTTGGTCAACCAATTCTATCCTTTCTTGAAGCGCCTCTAACTCTCCTTTTACTTCAGAAAGTTCTTTCTGTAATCTTTTTTCTTTAGGAGATTCGATTCGATAGGAAAGGAAAAAGCCGATAACCAAACTGATAACAAGCACTGGAGCAGCAATTATGACTGAGCGTAAAATTCGTTCGCCGATGGTGCGTTCCACCTTCTCGTAAGAAAGCGTTTTAGGATTATATTTAAATTTCGACTTTGACATTATTTACCCATCAAAACATCGCAAAATTAGGCAAATAATCTAACTTTGCAGTGATGTTAACCATTGTTAACACTTAGAACCATAGTAGAATTTAAGTCCAGGAACATGAAACTTGAAGAAATTCGCAAGAAATATTTTAATTTTTTCGAAGGTAAATCTCATAAATTAGTCCCTTCTGCACCGATGGTGGTTAAAAACGATCCAACCCTGATGTTTACAAACGCAGGAATGAATCAGTTTAAAGATTATTTTCTTGGGAATGAGATCGCTAAAGACAAACGTGTTGTTGATTCTCAAAAATGTCTGCGCGTTTCCGGGAAACACAATGATCTTGAGGAAGTAGGGGTTGATACCTACCATCATACTATGTTTGAAATGTTAGGGAACTGGTCTTTTGGAGATTACTTCAAAAAAGAAGCAATTCAATGGTCATGGGAGCTTTTAACTGAGGAATTCGGAATCGATAAGTCTTCCTTGTACGTTACAATTTTCGAAGGAGATGAAAAAGATGGTGTTCCGAAAGATACGGAGTCATATAACATTTGGAAAGAACTGATCAGCGAGGATAGAATCCTGGAAGCTGATAAAGCAGACAATTTCTGGGAAATGGGTGAGATGGGACCTTGTGGGCCTTGTTCTGAAATTCATGTTGACATTCGTAGTGATGAGGAAAAAGCAAAAGTTGATGGTAAAACATTAGTGAATAAAGATCATCCTCAAGTAATAGAAGTTTGGAACCTAGTTTTCATACAGTTCAATCGTAAGGCGAATGGAGACCTTGAAAAACTTCCAGAAACGCATGTTGACACAGGGATGGGACTTGAAAGACTCGCTATGGTGTTACAAGGAAAACAATCTAACTATGATACAGATCTATTTCAATCACTGATCCAGTTTGTTGCAAAACTAGCTAATGTAGAGTACGGAAAGAGCGAATCAACTGATATAGCATTACGAGTTATTACAGATCATATCAGAGCAATAGCCTTCTCAATAGCAGATGGACAATTACCTTCTAACAATGGAGCTGGATATGTGATCAGAAGAATTCTAAGAAGAGCAGTGCGCTATGGTTATCAAACCTTAAACCTTGAAGAGCCTTTTTTAGCTCCATTGAGTCAAAAATTGATCGAAGAGATGGGTGATGCTTTTCCAGAATTGAAAGCACAATCTTCATTGATAGAAAATGTTATTCGTGAAGAGGAATTAAGCTTTTTCAAAACACTTGAACAGGGAATCAAAAGAATTGAAACCATAATCGCCGATCAACAAAAGAATAATGTTTCGACTATTCCTGGTGAAAAGGCTTTTGAACTTTATGATACATTTGGTTTCCCTTATGATCTTACCGCTCTTATTGCAAGAGAGGCAAATATGAAGGTTGATGAAGAAGGGTTTGAAAAATCGCTGCAAGAGCAGAAAGATCGATCTCGTGCTGCGACTTCATTACAAACTGATGACTGGACAGTACTGAAAGAGGACGATAAAGAAGAGTTTATTGGTTACGATCAATTTGAGGCCGACGTTTATATTACCAAATACAGAAAAGTTGAGCAAAAGAAGAAAACCTTCTATCAACTTGTTTTCAATTTAACACCTTTTTATCCTGAAGGAGGTGGTCAAGTTGGAGATAAAGGGATCATCGAAAACTCAACTGAGAAAGTTAAGATCTTCGATACCAAAAAGGAAAATAATCTGATCATTCATCTTGCTCAGGAACTTCCTAAAAATATTGAATCACGTTTTACTGCAAAAGTAGATCTGAGTAAACGAAAATTAGCGACAGCGAATCATTCAGCTACTCATTTACTTCACCATGCATTGAGAGAAGTTTTGGGAGACCATGTTGCTCAAAAAGGATCACTTGTTCATCCTGATTATCTCCGATTCGATTTTTCTCATTTTTCAAAAGTCACGGATGAAGAGTTGACGCAAATTGAGAATAAAGTTAATGAACAGATCAAATCTAATGTTGCATTGAACGAGCACCGAAACATTCCGATACTAAAAGCTCAGGAAATGGGTGCATTAGCTCTTTTCGGAGAGAAATATGGTGATACCGTAAGAGTCATCGAATTTGGCGAGTCGATTGAACTTTGTGGAGGGACGCACGTTCAGTCAACTGCAGAAATCGGAAGATTCATGATACAATCCGAGTCTTCAGTTGCATCTGGAGTGAGAAGAATTGAAGCTATTTCGAGCACAACTGCAGAAAACTTCATCAATCAGGAGCTTGAAAAACTTGAGGCGATTAGAGGTCTTTTTAAACAATCGAAAAATATCGTGAAATCTGTAGAAGATCTCAAAAATGAAAACGTGAAACTCGCAAAGGCTTTGACAAACATGAAAAAAGATCAAGCCAAAATGATAAAAAGTGAGTTGAAGGAAAAAATTCACGGACTGCATGGTGCTCACTTTTTAGAAGCTATCGTGCCACTAGATGCTGGCTCGATAAAGGATATTTTATTCCAACTGAAAGGTGAAATGGATGACATTTTCGCAGTTGTTGGTGGACATCATGAAGGAAAAGCTACAATCAGTATAATCATTTCAGAAAATATTGTTGATCGCACAGATCTTCATGCAGGTAATCTCGTTAGGTCAGCCGCCAAAAACATCCAGGGAGGCGGTGGAGGCCAGCCATTCTTTGCTACCGCTGGAGGTAAAAATCCTCAGGGTCTTGAGGCTGCGATCGAAGAAGTGAAAAAAGCATTTTTAAATGCCTAGAAAAAAGGTCCTGATCATAACATATTACTGGCCCCCAAGCGGAGGAAGTGGTGTACAGCGCTGGCTAAAATTCAGCAAGTATCTTAGAGATTTTGGTTGGGAACCGATCATTTTTAAACCTGAAAAAGCAGAATATCCTGAACTTGATCATTCTCTCTCTAGAGATGTTCCAAATAATATTGAGGTAATCAATTCACCTATTTGGGAACCTTATCAATTATATAAAAAATTCACTGGGCGGGATAAAAACCAGAAGGTTCAAGCTGGTTTCATCAACGAGGACAAAGAACCTGGTAAGCTCGAAAAGATCGCTATTTGGTTGAGAGGAAATATATTTATTCCTGATGCAAGAAGGTTCTGGATCCGTCCAGGAACGAAAAAACTAAACAACTGGCTTCAGCATAACTCGGTAGATGCAATTGTTTCCACTGGGCCTCCTCATTCAACTCATTTAATTGCAATGAATGCTAGTCAGAAAAACAATATTCCCTGGCTTGCAGATTTTAGAGATCCCTGGACGCAAATCGACTTCTATGATAAATTGATGTTGACGAAACGGTCTGATCGAAAACATAAAAGGCTAGAAAAAAGGGTGCTTCAAAAAGCTAGCCAGGTTGTTACGGTTAGTCCAGCATGGGCAGAAGATTTAGAGCAAATTGGCGGGAGAAAAGTTAATGTAATAACCAACGGGTTTGACACGAGTGATTTTGTGGACTTAGAAGATTATGATTATCAAAAATTCAGTATAACTCACCTCGGGTCTATGAATCAAGATCGAAATCCAGAAACTCTTTGGAAAGCGTTATCATCGATCTGTGAAGAACAGGAAGGATTCCGTGATAATCTTCAAATTAAACTGATCGGAAAAACTGATCACTCAGTTTTTAAATCAATAGAAGAGAACGGACTAACTCAAAACTTAGTAAATTTTAAATACCTTCCTCATAGTGAAGCCATCAACGAAGCAAAAAAATCCGCTGTATTACTTCTAGCTTTAAATAATACTCCAAATGTTCAAGGTATTATTCCAGGTAAACTCTTTGAATACCTTGCCCTAGAAAGGCCAATTCTTTGCACGGGTAATATTGAAGGAGATTCAGCTAAGATCTTAACAAAAACAGAGTCTGGCACAGCTGTTGGTTTTGAAGACTTCAAGGCAACCAAAGACCAAATAGAGAAATGGTACAAAGGCTTCATTGATAAAAAATTGCAGGGTTCAGGGCTATCAAAGAATCAATTCTCTAGAAGATCCTTAACTGAGGGTATCAGTCTACTTCTAAATGAAATGACAGAAGAAAAATAATTAATCGCTAATCTCAAAAGTTTCCTTTTTCTCTCCCTCCTTATTTTCTTTTTTCCATTTTTCAATGCGTTTTTGAAGTGCACTTTTCTTTTTCTTTTTCTCGGAATCCAGAAACTCTTGTTCGATACTGTCTTTGTCAAATTCCATGATCAATTTTTCTTCCCTGTGTTCTTCTTCTTTAAGATCATTAATGGTTGTATCATTTTTATTGATACCAAATCCAGTTTTCAATGCACTTTTAAAATCCTCTTTCGCTTCTTCTCGTTGTTCTTCTTTCTCTTTTTTCATCGCTTCTTTATCCCATGAGAAAATTGGTTCGTCAACCGTTCCTGTCATTTTTAGATAGATCTTTACTCCTGTTCCATCATCAACAATGTCACCGAATTCAGAGGTTTTAGCTCCCTTAATCTCTCTAAATCGAAAGCTAAATGAATAATCCACTTCGTTAGCAAAAGTATGTGTTCCATCAATTGCAACATCCATTGCATTCGAGCGAATCGTCATTTTTGGAATAGTTATAATACCATTGTTGATCGTCAATCGATTTTCGAACGTTTCAAATTCTAAATTCAATAGCTTCTTTTCAAATTGATTAATGGTATTCTTTGAAAGAAGCAGTTTTGCAGCTGACTCTCTCAAACTTTCAGTGATCAACTTCATGGAAGATACGTTATTTAACTCTCCATCAGATATTTTAATGCGCACATCGGCCTTAAAGTCTTTTTTATCATAATCGTTCTTGTAAAGATCAAATGGACCCTGAAAAGATAGATCTATAGCTGCTTTTCCCTTTATGTTTTCGGCGGCGATAACGGTTTGATCAAAGTTGTTCCATTCTTTGAAAAGTGGCGCAAACTCAACATTGGACGAACTTAAATTCGTTTTAACTTCAACGATCATTGGGGTGTTCTCTTCAATAACCAGATCGCCGCGTACTGTGGCTCCAGCAGACTTCCCCTTCAAATATGGGAACCTTAATAAATGTTCACCAAACCTCATCTGCGTTTTAATATCTGAATAGCTGTGCTCACTGTACTTCACGTTATTGAGTGAAAGGTTTAACTTTCCGGTAATGGAAGAAGGCAGTAACCAATTTCTGTATGATTCTTTTTCGCCTTGAGTTGAGAGATCCTCAAGTTTAAGTTGATCACTTGAGATACTTGCATCAACATATAGCTGCCCTTCATTTCTAAAATAACTCGCCACATTGTTAAAAGTTCCATCCACGACGATATCAGAACCTCCAACCTCGACCTGAACATCTGTAAAACCAGCTTTCTGATTACGAATCGTCAATTCTCCTCCTGGAACTTTAAATATTCTTTCATCGCCTATATATTGAGCAATGATATTTTCCATCTTTAATGATGATTCCAGTTTGTAGATCTCAAGTTCACTCAATACCATTTGAGGCGTATTCATTCTCACGTCAAACTTCCCATCTAGAAGAACATTTCCCGATAGTTGCTTTAGATCAAATGGGCCAAATAGCCTATGTAATGCTTTTAAATTTATGATACCATCTGCCGATCCAATAAATCGCGGGCGTTCAAAATCGATCACTTTCACATTCCCATTGAACTTTCTATTCATGGTTGTAAACTGGACTTTAGGCATGAATAATAATTCCTTTCCAGTCTTAATTCCGTTAGAATACTCCCCGATTACAGCAATATCAGATAAGGTGAACCCATTATCCATGAGTGACCCATTCGAAATACTGAATTCTGCATCAATTGCCGGTTGTTTTGTAGTTTCCAATGGTCCTGCAATTTTAAGATCAAACCCAACCGTTCCAGAACCATTTAGCGAATTGACCATATCCAGCTGACTCAGTGAGAAGTTTTTCGTAACCTCAACTAGATCAAGATCTTTTGAAGCAATACTAAAATCCAAACTATCGGAAGTTACCTTCCCTTCTATATGAAAGGGCAACTTGTTGATCTTTAAATCAGCCTCTTCTATTTGAAAGACATGATTGACCTGATCCATGGCTATTGCAATATCACATGAAGCATGCTTATCCGTAATTAAAGTGAGTGCCTTATTTCGAATAGACTCGATTTCAAAGTCCGTGGAAGAATGCATTGTAAATCGATCTTGATCAAATGAGCCTCCGAATGAAACCGAGTTGAAATACGCTCGATAATCTTGCTGAGTGGCTTCGTTGACATAAGTAAACCGAGTATCTCTAACATTTATCTTTTCTAATTCAAATGAAAATGTAGAAGATGAAGAACTATCACTTTCTTTAAGGAAATCATAGTTCACACGTCCATCCTCCATGACCTTCAGATTCAAGACTCCGTTTTCAATATCGATCTGATCTATGTTGTAATTTGACTCCAAAAAGTCCATAGGACTAAATAAAAGAGTCATCTTCTTGCTGTAAAAAGCAGTGTCAATCGTTTGCAGTGTATCAAATTTGCTGTGTACAAGTACATCATCAAATTGCAATGACATATCAGGAAATGTCTCCCAGATTCCAACATCGATATATCCAATGTGTACGCGCTTATTCAAGTATTTATTCGCCTCCTCAAGTGCATATGACTTTATATCATCCTTAAAAACCAGGATCAATGCACTTATCAGAAGCATCAAGCCAACCACCACAATTGTGATCCACTTCGTAATTCTAAAAATAAGGCGCCATTTCATATTGCAAATTTATGAGAGAGAGCTATTGAATTAACTGCCCGCTGCTATACTTATTAACGGGAACCCTTTTAAAACGATACAATCTTTCTCGTTTATGTCTGATTATTTAACATCTATTAAAGAAACGTACATTACCTTCTTCTATTTATTGATATTCTGTACTTTAGAGGTTCAACTAATATTTACTAATTATGAAAAAGTACTTTTACCTACCAGTTCTATCAGTTGCACTTATTTATTCATGTGGTGCTGAACCTACTTCAGACAACCCAGCCGATTCCGAAAGTTCCGAAGAGAAAGAAGTTGCGCAAACTTTAGATGTAGAATTACCAGATGATCCTTGTGAATTGATCTCTAAAGAATTAGTAACAACTCACTTCGATGTTTCAGCAGATGAATTAGAAGAAGATAGTTACAACCGCGAAGGTATTCATTGGACAGAGAGTTGTAGCTACAAATGGAAAAAAGAAAACTTTGAGGAGATCAATAAAGCGAATCAAGAGAAACTTCTAGCTTCAATGAAGAAGGGATCAGTTAAAGATGCTGTTAAAACAGGAAAAGAAATTGAACAGCCTCATAAAAGTGTAGGTGTTACGAATCTTCGCAAATTCGAATCAATTGAAAAAGCGCAAACTTACTTCAAGAATAGTCATCGTAAACCTTCAAAAGAGGATATGGAAAAACTCGATAAAGAGTTTGAAAAACAATCTGATGAAAAAGGATTATCTGAAGATCAAAAAGAAACCGGTAAATCACTTGCAGGAGGAATTGTTGACAATATGAAATTCATGGATGTTGAGGGAATCGGGGATATGGCGTCCTGGGATGACCTCGGTTCTAAGTTAGACGTTCTTGTTGGTGACGTTCAATTCGGAGTAAAAGTTCACACTGGAGAAGGTGTTGAAAAAGACATCGAAAAAGCAAAAGCTGTCGCGGCTGATATCCTAAAGAACTTTTAGGCCTACTAGTTTAAGTTCGTGATTCTATAAAATAGTGGTGAAAGAAACCGCGCAGACTTGATATGTCTTGAATTAGCGATATATTTGCATTAAAATTTGAAAATTATGAGTTTAGTTACAGTTGGAAGTGTTGCATTCGACGCAATAGAAACACCTTTCGGAAAAACAGATAAGATCATTGGAGGAGCAGGAACTTACATTGCTTTCTCTTCATCATACTTTATGGAGAAACAAAACATTGTTTCTGTTGTAGGAGAAGATTTCCCTCAAGAGATGTTGGATAAATTGAAGAATAAAGGTGTAAACCTTGAAGGTCTTCAAATCAAGGAAGGTGAAAAAACATTCTTTTGGTCTGGAAAGTACAGTAACGACATGAACTCAAGAGATACACTTGTAACTGAGCTAAATGTACTTGAACATTTTGATCCAATTCTACCTGCGTCATACCAGGGATGTGATTACCTAATGCTTGGAAACTTAAGTCCTCAAGTTCAATCAACAGTTATTGAACGTTTGACCGAGCGTCCGAAGTTAATTGCAATGGATACAATGAACTTCTGGATGGATATTGCAATGGATGATTTGAAAAAAACATTACAAGAAGTAGATATCTTGATCATCAATGATGAGGAAGCTCGTCAGTTATCCGGTGAGTACTCATTGGTTAAAGCAGCAAAGAAGATCAGAACAATGGGACCTAAATATTTGATCATTAAGAAAGGTGAGCACGGTGCTCTACTTTTCCATGGAGACCAAGTATTCTTTGCTCCTGCCCTTCCATTAGAAGAGGTTTTTGACCCAACTGGTGCTGGAGATACTTTTGCTGGTGGATTTATGGGATACATTGCTTCAACTGATGATTATTCTTTTGAAAACATGAAGCGTGCAATTATCGCTGGATCAGCAATGGCTTCTTTCTGCGTAGAGAAATTTGGAACTGAAAAATTAGAAAACCTATCTAAGTCTGAGATCGAAGACCGTATTCAGGAATTCGTTCAATTGACTGACTTTGATATGGTACAAACGGTTTAACAACCCAATCGGATGGAAAAGAAAGAATTTATCGAAGCTTTAACTGAGCTCACTGATCAGGAGGATATCATTCAGGCTGGACGAAAAGTCAATGAACTTAGAACGGCTTTTGAAGATTATATTCTTGAAGAAACACGTAAATATCAAGTCGCCGAGTTAAAAGCAAAAGAAGATAATGCGGAATTCAACGAGGAAGACTGGATCACTCCCCTGAAAGAAGAGTTCTATTCTATTTATGGTCCTTTCAAAGAAAAAAGAAAGGAATTGATCGATTCCATCCGCAAAGAAGAAGAGGAAAACTTAAGAAAGAAAAGAAGCCTCATTAATCAGTTGAAAGCTGTAATTGAAGATGAGGAAAATATAGGTGCGGCCTTTGCAAAGCACAAAGAGATCAACGAAAAGTGGAAAGAGGTAGGAGACATTCCTCGCGATAAACGTCATGATGTTCAACAAGAATACAGTCGTTTACTGGAAGAGTTCTTCTACAACATGAACATCTACAAACAGATCAAAGACTATGATTTCCAAAAGAACTATGATGCTAAAAAAGCGATCATTGAAGAACTTAAAAAATTGGAAAAAGTTGAACTGATCAAGGAAGTAGAATCAAACTTGAAACGACTCCAGAATGAATGGGAAGACATTGGTCCGACCAAACAGGAGCTCTGGGAGGAATTAAAAGAAGATTATTGGTCAACCGTTAAAGGTTTGTACGATCGAATTCGCGAGCATTACGATGAACGTCGTGAGCAAATGAGGGAGAATATCGAACTGAAAAAACAGATCATCACCAAAGTTGAAGATATTCTTGGACGCGAAAGAGATTCAGTAAAAGCATGGAATAAACAAACCAAAGAGGTGCTTGAGCTTCAAAAAGATTGGAAAAAGATCGGTTTTGGGCCTAAAAAAGAAAATGACGCAGTTTGGAAAACATTCCGAGGATTGTGTGACCAATTTTTTGCAGAAAAAAGTGAATTCTTCAAGGATGTTCATGAGGAATTTGACGCTGTAGCTGAGCAAAAAGAAAAACTGATTCAGAAAGTTGACGAGCTCAAGGACAGCACTGATTGGAAAAATACAACACACAAGATCATTAATATCCAGAAGGACTGGAAGAAGCTGGGAAGTGCCGGTCAAAAGAATGAGAATAGACTTTGGAAGCAGTTCCGTGCAGCTTGTGATCACTTCTTCGATGCGAAAAAAGCACATTTTGCTGCTAAAGATGAAGAGTTTGTTGACAATCTGAACAAGAAGAAGGAGCTTATCAAAGAAATTGAAGCATTTAAACTTCCTACTGACAAGCAAAAGGCAATCGATGCGCTGAAAGCATTTGCCGAACAGTTTGCAGCGATTGGATTTGTTCCTAGAAATGAAAAAGATGCCGTTTTCAAAGCATATAAAGATGCAATCGATGCGCATTATAAGGCTCTCAAATTAGAAGGTGAAGAAAAAGCACAAGTGATGTTCGAGGCTCGCTTGAATACGTTGAAAGGTAGCGGAAACGCTAAAGAGCTGTTCCAAAAGGAAAAGCAAGCTATCCGAAATGAAATCGATCAGATCAAGCAGCAGATCATTCAATATGAGAATAATCTAGGATTCTTTTCTAACTCAAAAGGTTCTAATGCACTCAAAGATCAAGTAGAAGGAAATATAAAAGCGGAACAAGAAAAGATCGATATGTTAAAGGCTAAACTCAAAATGATCCCGAATGAATAAAGTCTTTAACATCTGGATACTTATCATCACGATTTCAACGTATCCAGTGGCTATTGCAGTGGGAAAGAATCTTGACTTTAGTTTGTTCGGTCTCACGATCCAAGGAGAAGAGTTTGAGTACAAAGAGCTTTTTTTCTCGATAAGCGCTGGACTTTTATTTCTTTTTGGGGTGATCCGTTCATCAAAAAAATGGCTTGGACTTAGGGTTGTTAAACAGGTTGAACGCTTTCAATTTAGCACGCCAATTAGCACGAAGAGAAAACAACGCGTAAGACTCTACAATATTCTCGAAATAGCTTTCTACTTAATTTTTGCCGGAGGACTGATCTATTTTAGCGAGTTTGCCATCTATCCTGCATTAATATTTGTCATTCTTGCTTTGGACAATTTGATCAATACCATTCTGGGTTTAGCTAAAAAGCAATACCGCATCGGGATGACTAAGAAAGCGATTGTAATGGCAGATAGAGAGACAAAAGCAGTCTACTTCAAAGGTCTCAAAAAGATCTCTCATCATCAGCAAACCATGTACTTCGAATACGTGAATGGTTTAGTGCTACATTTTCCAGATGATCTAATACCAAAAGACAAGTGGGACAATTTCGTTGAAACACTAAAAGATAATGTCTCTCCTGAAAAAGTGTACTACAGTAATCTTTAATTATTCTTGATCACATTGTATTGACCGTTATCCAGGAATCCGATACTTGGTAGTTTTTTCGATGAATTAAAATAGTCATACCCCTTTTTTAAAGACTTCCAAAGCGCTAATTCATCAGTTTTATCTTTATACTCTTCGCACATGACTTTGTATTTTTCTTCTGTCATCTTTGCAGGGAAAATAGTAACTGGAATCTTCTGCTGACCATTATTCTTAGCTTCCACACAGTAAACATATAGCTCCTTGATCAAATCATCTGTAATTGGAACACAGCCAATCGTGACACACGCTCCATGAATGAATATATCCCCTCCAAGGTTTCCTTTCTCTCCAAGAATCCGATCCGATCGGTTAGGGTAATTTATGCCCATGGATAAGTAAAAATTACTACTTGGATTGAAACGGTCTATGTGATAAAACCCTTCGGGTATCTGAAAATCTCCCTGCTTTCTTTTCGGACCCAAATTTCCTGAGGTATTGCAAACCTCAAATGTCTTTATTTTCTTGAACTCAACTGCACCTTTGTTTCTACCCCATAGCTCCAATTCTTTTTCGAACTTAAAAACACGCAAATAGATCTCGATTTTCTCATTGCTCAGACTTTTACTGGAAAGCTTATTATTAATTATATCAAATTTTTCTGCGTAGGCAGTTCGTACCCTGGGGTATCGTTTCTGATCGTCTTTAAAACTTCGCTGAACCCATGTAAAACTGACAATAAACAATGCTAAAATAAGTGTTAGGGCAAGGATAATTCTCTTTATCTGCATGGGTATATAACGGTTTCCTCATAAAAAATTACAGAAATTTTATGGAATAGAGTAAAATAATGCATCTCAATAGTGAATCAAAACTTAGAAATTATGAAAACACTTTTAACAGTAATACTCATTGCGAGCACAGGGTTTCTTCTTGCTCAAGGAAATTTTGGAGCAATCCAGGGAAAAATGTTTGAAAAATCAGAGGGTGAAACTGCAGCTACTTATGCTAAGGTCTGGGTAGAACACGGAACATCTAAATTTGGAACACAAGTAGATGAAAACGGAAGGTTTAAGATCAATGCCGTTCCAGTAGGTCGATACCAACTAAAAGCCAGTTATATGGGTGATACCTTATCTGAAATGGTGATCGCGGATGTAAAGACAGATGGGATCTCTAATGTTGGGCGTATCAATATTTTGGAGAAAATACAAATTGAAGATGGTGTTGAAATTGTTGCATTACAAGATGGTCCATTATTAGACTTTGGTGATGTAGGACAATCAAGAATAAGTGCACTTGACATTATGAAGAGTCCAGTTCGAAACAGTCCGAAAGACCTCATCGTGAGTAGAAACTCAGACATCAAATTAGATGATGAAGGAAACATGATGATCCGAGGTGCACGTCCTAACAACCTGGCATATTTCATCGATGGTGTGAGAACTGGTGAAATTCAAACGTTCCCAAGTGTAGCTATCGGTTCGATCACGGTTTACAGTAGTGCGATACCGGCTAAATATGGAGATACAACTGGAGGGGTGATCATTATGGAAACAAAAAGTTATTACGACCTATACAGGGCTTGGAAGATCATGACAACAGCATCAAACTAGAAATTTGCTACCTCGATTTCTTTTGCTGATCTTTCTTGCGGCGCTCTTCTAACCACTTAGGCATCGGTTTCGGTTTATTCGAAGCCGATGTTTTTTTATGCTTCTTACCTGTTTTGAACGACTGACTTTTTTGACCTGATTTACCGATCAATTTCTCGATCAATTCTGGTCGATCAGCTTTCATCAGTTTGTTGCGGATCCAATTGTGGTTTTCTTTCTTGTACCAAAAGAAGAACTTATGCTGACCTTGCTTCTCTTCTCTTGTTCGAGCCGTATAGACAGGTCTCAACGTATACGGATGAACTCCCGCATAATAGATTACGGTTGCGACTGTCATCGGTGTAGGTGTAAAATCCTGCACCTGTTCCAATTGGAATCCCATATCTTTTGTTTCCGCAGCAAGATTTGCCATATCCTGCTCTTCACAACCGGGATGAGACGAGATAAAATAAGGAATGAGCTGCTGTTTCAATCCATGTTTATCCTGGATCTTATCGTATTTCTCCTTGAAACGATGGAAGTACTTGAAAGAAGGTTTACGCATCACACGTAATGTATCATCACTGGTATGCTCAGGAGCAACTTTTAGTCGTCCACTTACATGTCGTGTAACAACTTGCTCGATGTATTCATCGTGGTTGCCGTCTTCGTTGTTCTTTGTGATATCATCAACTAATAGGTCGTAGCGAATTCCACTACCCACAAATGCTTTTTTCACTTTTGGGTGCTCATCGATCTCACGATACAAATTGGTCATATCGCTGTGATTCGTATCTAAGTTGCTGCACACTACTGGGTGAATACAACTTGGACTCGAACATTTCTCACAGATCGATTCATCAATTCCCTTGAGTTTATACATGTTGGCAGATGGTCCACCAATGTCAGAAATATATCCTCTGAAGTTTTCATCTGAAGTCACTTGTTCGACTTCTTTCATGATGGACTTCTTACTTCTGGAAGCAATGAATTTACCCTGGTGAGCTGAGATCGTACAGAAACTACACCCACCAAAACAACCACGATGGGTGTTGATGGAAAAACGGATCATTTCAAAAGCTGGGATCTGTCCACGCTTTTTGTATTTCGGATGCGGCATTCTCGTATACGGCAGATCAAAAGACTGATCGATCTCCTTTTCCTTCATTGTTTTGTAAGGCGGATTGATGATCAATCGCTGATCACCAACCTCCTGTACAATTCGATTGGCCTGAAGCTTATTGGATTCCACCTCTACCACCTTAAAGTTGGCGGCATACTTCATTTTATCCTCGAGACATTCTTCGTGTGAAGCAAGTTCAACAGTTTCCCAGTTTTTATTCTTAGGTAACTTCTCCTCTTTCGGTTGTAGAAACGCGGTTTGATTCAACGTTTTTAAGGAATCAAAAGGAACACCTTTCTTCAACAATTTTAAGAAGTCGCGTAAGGGTTGATCTCCCATTCCATAAACCAGCATATCCGCTCCAGAATCCACCAGGATACTTGGCATGAGTTTATCGCTCCAGTAATCGTAATGGGTCACTCGACGCAATGAGGCTTCAATTCCTCCGATCAATACTGGAACATCAGGATAAAGGTTTTTTAGGATCTTCGTGTAAACCGTTGTTGCGTAATCTGGTCGGAAACCTGATTCTCCACCAGCTGTGTATGCATCTGTGGAGCGTAATCTTCGGTTTGCCGTGTAGTGATTCACCATGGAATCCATACAGCCTGCTGTTACACCAAAGAAGTATTTTGGTTTACCGAACTTTTTGAAATCACGTAGATCATCTTGCCAGTTTGGTTGCGCCACGATCGCCACTTTGAATCCTTCGTCTTCTATGATTCTTCCGATCACAGCAGTTCCAAAGGAAGGATGATCCACATAGGAATCTCCCGAGATCAATACCACATCGATCTCTTCCCATCCTCTCTTCTTCACCTCTTTCATTGTCAGAGGTAACCAATCTTCTATCGGGCGCATTTCCATGGTGCAAATGTACGTCATGGAATTGAGGTGACCAATTTCGGTTGATGCTCAAAGCACAACGAAAGAAAAATAATAATGGATCTTACTCATACCACTCCAGTCGAATCAGAACCTTATCACCTGGATATCCCAGTGTTTCGTAACTTTCAAACACTTTACTTTTTCGTTTTGTTTCTAAGACTTTATAGTCTCCACTGAAGCGATATGTTTGCTGTTCTGCTAACTCTGTGTAGAAGTCTGCGCAATCTGCTGTATCAACTATTCTGGAAATACTGAATCGCTCTGCTTTATCATTAAACTGCCAATAAATCCGACTAAACTCTTCACCTCGATCCCAGGTTGCCATGCAGAGTGTGTCGTAAATGTCGCAATCTTCTACCTTTATATATTGTGGCTGCGATATTGGCGATCCATCTACGGACAATTCGACAAACTTCCATTTTCCCGGTCGCATGAACCGTTTCGAGGCACGCTTGTTTTTATCGCAGGAAGTGAAAAGTATCGCGGTTAATAACAATATAGCAATGCTCGCTTTCATCAATTTTTATTGCTTTACAAGGCGTTTTACGTATCTCTTGCCATTAACAGTTAAATGTACAAGATAAATACCAGGTGCCAAAGAATGTGAGTCCAGAATTAACCTATTTTCTCCTTCATTGAGTAACTCATTATTCAGTTGTTGAATTAGCTTCTTACCACTTAAATCAGTAACAATCAAGGTTGCCTCTGCATCGTTTTCAAGGACAATTGATACATTTGTTCCTCCATTCGTTGGATTCGGGTAAAGTGTAAAATCAAAGTTGGATGCTACCGAATTGACTCCTAATGATTTAGTTGAACTTTCATTATCTTTAGTCTTCTTTCCAGATTTCGTGGAAGTATTTGCCTGATAAGCATTATTGTCATTACAAAATGCAGCTACGGCAGTGGCATCCTGAGGGGGCATTGGGTCACTAAAATCAAGTACTGGAACAATTGAAAATTGCATTTCTGGTGGTGTATTTGATTCTGCCACTATATTAATTTCATTTCCTGCTTCTACATCAACATTATAACCTGAAGCTACTGTAAAGTTACCTTCCACAGTTATGTTGTTCCATGCTTTGCAGGTGTAAGTGTTTCCGTTTAGCTCACATCCCTCTACAGGTGATCCATCGAAATTTTCTCCATTTAAGAACAAGTTTTCAGGGTACTGGGTGAAGTCTCCTGCAGACCCTTGAAGGTTTGGATAAATTGGACTAAATGTTGGAATAATATTGTCCTCATTAAGTTTATATGTAAATACATATGTATATTCATGTTGTTCACCTTTGTCATCAGTATCGTCATATACAACATTAACTACCAACTTCAAGAATATATCATCTAATGAATATCTTGTATATTTTTGAGGATCTAAAGAGTTTATATTTTCCTGGCAATATTCATTTATCATTTGATCCGTATATTCAAGTTCTGGTGGTAAATTAACTTGAGTTTCGTGAAAAGTAGAGAATTCAGATACATGGTTTAACAGGGCATCAACAGGTACTAAATCAGATTGTACCCGAAAAGTATTATTGGCTCCTGTCCCAGGAAAAGTTGTACTACTAGAGTTAATAAAACCTTCAGAGATTGACTCATTTATACTATTATCTCCACTTATTTCGCTGTATTCACTCACTATTGACCCCTCGACTGAATAGTCTAGTATATCCAGGGAACTATTAAAGGTATATTTTAATGGTTCAGCAATCCTAAGTTGTCTTCTTACCGCGTGTGTAAAAGTTTGTTCTATATAAGTGAGGTTGTTAATTGTAATAAATTTGTTATTGCAGTTATCTGGTAAGTAAACTTCAGAATCATATTGAACTTTAGGCGTCTCTAGAAGTGCAAACACTCCCAAAGGCTGATTGTATATGGGATAGCTATGCATATTTGACACCTCCTTTTTAACAAGGGGATCACTATTCTTAAAAGAACCCGGTGTCATAAATAAGGGGCCATTAATCGGTAAGACATTATTCAACTCTCCGTCAAAATTCATCTCTGTAAAAGAAGCTGTTGGCAGACTCGGTTTCTCTGGTTCTGATTTTTCCTGGAAATTATCACTTATGTATAAGTCTAGCTCTTTCATTAAAACTTTATCCAACTCCTTCCAAAAAACATTCTTACTCGCTTCTTCCCAGTCAGATATTCCAGGGACCAGACTTATAAGTGAGGATAATTGCGGACTTCCCGTGACAAGATTTATGCCACTTTGAAATATAATTTTTGCTACATTTAAAACAGCCAAATCTTTCTCTAATTTGTCATTATATTCATTGGCAGCAGCTAATTGTGTTTCGTAGTCCTCCAGTTTAGCAATATAGTCATCTACCAAAGCACCCATCTTTTCATAGATTATAAAACCATTTTCTGCCTGTAACTCAGATGAGAAGTCAACCCCACTTAAAAAGTCGGGATTGGTGATATTACCGTTCTGGTCAATAATCTCATCTGGCACACTAATAGCTCTTCCCGTCAAGGATAAGCTGGTCGTCGAAAAATATTCGAAATTCAATTTTACGTTCGTTGGATACGTGCAAACACAGGGATCATAAGCCATTTGAAAATCACCACTCAGCCAAAAATTAACTTGACCGTTTGGTGGAACAACGGTGCTTAAATATGATGTTTTGGTTTCCTGATCAAGGCTTCTATCCATCCCGTCTCCTAACCTGAATATACCTGAAAGACTTTGTTGTCCACCTGCATTATCATGATACAAATTAATTTTTAGTCCATCGACCGCATCATTAGGAAAGCTATTTTGACCATATCTTACAAAAACACGTATAATGCCTTTATAACGATGATAAAAAACTAAATAAGGAACATTATTTAAGTCAATCTGTGAGGCTGGATCTGGAGTTTGATTATCGGGATAACGTCCTAAGTTAGAAAGCAACAACTCCCATCCATTATTTGGATTCATTTCTTCAGAACCTAGGGCTTTATTCAAGTATGAATAAGATGAACTTTGATTCGAGCTTTGTATATTACTCATAGCGCCATAAGGAGTCCCATTTGTATTAAAAGCCATATCAGGCTCCAGGGTATATGAATTTGGGGACCACCAATCAAATCCATTCAAATACCTGACATCTTGCCCATAAGGCGCGCTTACATCCTCTGTTGAATCAGGTAAAGCCTCATTACCAGGAGCAGCAGGATCAGTTGAAACATTGTTGTCGCATTGTGAAATTAAATAATTAGTACAAAATATAAGTACTATCGAAATAAAATATAGTTTTCTAATCATAATTTCTAGTTAAGTTTTCTTCCAAAATAAGTTCGTTCGTAATAATCTGGATTATTTGGACCGGTAGAACCAAACGAAAAATGCATTTCTGTCACTCCATCTAATCTGTTATGAATGTATCCTCTCAATGCATCACAAACGAGAGAACCCGTTCCGTTTGTTGTCCAAACCTGCCTGTAATTTGAACCCGTTATTCTTGCTTGATCAATACAATTGGACCCCTCTCCATCGTAATTGATGATATTAAACATGATTTCTCCTTGAAAATTTTTATCAGCATAAAACTCGACATCAAAACTATCAGCGAGGTGTTCTGATTTCACACGATACGTTCCTTCAATTGGTCCCAAATCAACATCATTCGTTGTCTCCTGCCAATAATCAGAAATATGAAATGTTTTCGTGATCGAATCATATCCATCATCTTCAGGAAAGCACACGCTATTTGGTTCTTTTTTTACTACCAAGGTTATTGGGATATCCTGATTGGCCCATTGGTCGGGAAAATATTTCCAGGTTACTTGCCCCGTCTCAACATCTGATCCAATGTACCAGGTGTATTCTGCATTCTCCTCCTGCGCACGAAACTCTACAGTTCTATCTTTATAAGTAGTATCGGTTAATGTCTGTCGAGGATTCGGAACCTGACTACTTCCTTCCCAGATTTCAAAATCCGCGCTCACCTCACTAGCACAATCACAAGGGTCTTTTTCCTCTGTATTCATTTGGGGTTGTTCCTTTTTACAGGCTAAAACAACCGTTAAGGAGAGTAACATAAATGCAAGTTGTCTTATTCGTTTATATTTCATACAGTAATATGTTTACCTCTTAAGACGTCAAGAGGTACAGATACGTTTGATAACAAAAATACAGGTGATCTACAATCAGATTACTTTACTGCTGCTCTAACATTTTTTTCACAAGACGCTCAAGTTCTTCGACGCGTTTTTGTAAATCTTCATTCTCTTCCTCCAGTTCTTCTACCTCTTCATTTACTTCAATGATATAAAGCATCTGTTCTTCACTGATACGAAGATTGTTCATAACAATTTTTCCCAATCCTAATTTAGTTTGAAGTATTTCAGATTCGGAAGGCATTCTCAATAAATGTCCATTATTCCTGATGAATGTGGCTTGCTCTTCTATGGTTGGCAAATCGTAATCTGGAAGGAATACATAATCAGGAATCGGGTCAAGTGTTACTTTTACATCTCGAGCAGTTACGTATCCATTTTGATCGACTTTGAAAACCGTCTCCAGGTTACCATCTTCGCTTGTAGAGTAAGTTTCAAGACGTATAAAATCTCCTTTATTATCTGGCTCAAGATTCTGTACATTTACAATGTGTAATCTTGCTACATCATTAAAATCATAATTGGCAAGTGAACCCAAGAAAATATTACGAGTCACACGAATCTGCCCTCTTGCATCTAATGTGAATTGAGGGGAAGGAGTACCTATACCAACATTAATGGGACAAGCATTATAGATTTTATTTAGCCCATTACTCCATGTTGGCTCCACAACATTTCCATTTATGTCCAGTAATTCATCACAATTATATGGAACATACAAGAAGTCACTTAAATCCTTCAAACTTTTTGTTTGCGTTTTACCATTTTTATCAACAAAAAGAACTTTATCCGTTGTATCGTTAACGTCAGCATAATCGGAAAAAATGATATCCCCCGTCAATTTAAGATTCCCTTGCAATTCAAATTTTTCTAACGGATTAGATATACCAATACCAAATTTACCGTCTTTTGTAATGCGCAATCGCTCAACATTGTTGGTTCGCATTTTTAAAGCTATAGGGTTCGTTGTACCAATAAAATGAGAAGTATCTGCATTATTCCCTTGCGTTTCCCATTTCAAGGCGTTTCCATTTGCATTGTTATTGGAATTCGCATTTCCATTGCTGTTACCCTGGGAAAAGGTGTAGTGAATCGATAATAAAAAAGTAAGTACCACAAGAAAAGTGGTCAAGCTAATTGTTGGTTTCATCAGTTTGTGTTTTAAGTGTTTAAAAACTCTAATGTACCCCCCCCAGTTGGAGAATTCCAAATTTTTCAGTTTATTTTTTATTTATAAGTAGCGTTTTTTATTAAGTCAATGATCCAAAAATGCACGACAGACATACATCTTATTTAGCTATTAGATTAATAACATTCCTATCAATATTAACCAAAAAAAATCCGAGCATCATTGCTGACACACGGATTTTACGCTATTTGTAAATCTACTGCTAATCCTCGATCTGAATGACCTTGATCTCAACAACGTTTTATTTTCAATGATTAGGAACCTTTCAAAAAACGATTTTTGTAGTTTTACTCTCAAGATCAATATACCAATATGGAAATCACGTTTGCCGGAGCAGCAGGTACAGTAACAGGAAGTAAACACATTATTCGTTTATGGGATAATAAGCGAGTGATGCTGGACTGTGGCATGTATCAAGGTTTGGGTAAAGAAACGTACAAGTTGAATAATGAGGATTTTGCAAACCCTTCGGAGATCGATGCAATTCTTTTGTCACATGCACATATTGATCACTCTGGATTGATCCCAAAATTCGTAAAGGATGGATTTGAGGGCGATATATTTTGCACTGAAGCTACCTATGCTCTGTGTGAGATCATGCTGAGAGATAGCGCATATATTCAAGAAGCCGATGTCCACTACTCCAATAAGCGACACGGTAGAGATGAAGAAAATGCATATCATCCACTTTATACCGCAAAACACGTAGAAAAAGCCTTAGAGCAATTTGTTATTGTTCGTGAAAATGAAAGCGTAAAGATCATTGATGGAATTGAGGCTACGTTTATCCCAAATGGTCACATACTGGGAAGTGCTGCGATATATTTGAATATTGATGAGCTGAGTGAGCAACATACGGTCCTGTTCACTGCAGATATTGGAAGGTATGGAACCTCTCTGATCAGAGATCCAGATCCCGTTCCACAAGCAGATTATGTAATATGTGAGTCTACATATGGTGACCGTCTTCATGATCGAACAATTGATGCTGAACAACAATTACTGAGTACGCTTTTACATACGTTCAAAGAAAAAAAGGGGAAACTCATTATTCCGGCATTCAGCCTTGGTCGAACTCAAGAGTTAGTCTTTGCACTTAACAAATTAGATCTTCATGGTTTATTACCCGAAGTCAAAATATTTGTCGATAGTCCGCTTGCAACGGATGCCACAGATATTACCAGAAAATACGCTCATCTTTTAACAAAAGAAGTTCAGCGCTTTTGTCAGTCAAGAAAAGACCCTTTCGGATTTAATAAGCTTTCTTATACCAAAGAGATATCTGAGTCGAAACGATTGAATGCTTCAGAACGACCAAGTGTAATAATTTCTGCATCTGGAATGGCTGACGCAGGAAGAGTAAAACATCATATTTATCACGGAATAGAAGACCCAAAGAATACCATTCTATTCGTTGGATATGCAGAGCCAAACTCTTTAGCCGGTAAATTGCAGCGTGGAGAAAAGAAGGTTACGATATTTGGAGATGAAAAAGAGGTGAAAGCTGAGATCGTCTATATTAAATCGTTGAGTGCTCACGGCGACTATGAGGAAATGATAAAATATCTTGGATATATGAATCCTGGAAAGGTGAAAAAACTTTTTTTGGTGCATGGAGAGCCTGAGGTTCAACAGTTTTTCAAGAAAAAATTAAAAGAAGCTGGACATCATTCCATTGTAATTCCGTCAAAAAACGAGAAATTTAGTACATGAATAATTCGGTCAGACATATAATGTTTCTAATTCTCGCTATCGTCTTTTTAAGTTGCGAAGATGAAAAAGTAGAAGATCCAGTTGTACAACCAGATCCTCCTGTGGTTGATCAGCTTATGAATTGGGAATTATTCAACACTGAATCCTTTCATAATGTAAGCTTCCCTATTTGGTTCAACTCAAATAAAATCAAAGAAGACAGTATAGAAAGCATCACCATCTCCGCTTATCGATTTCAGGAAGGTAGAGATACTATTGTGGTTAAGGACACATTCCCCGACGAGATATGGAAATTCACATTCAATGAAAGTGGTGCTGTGGAAGAAGTCTTGCTTGATGAATATGTTGAAGCTATCCATATTGCCTCTCATGAGTTCAATTACAAAAAGTCTCCCGACTCAACAGGATACAGTTCTCCAGTAGTTTCAACAAAATATAAGTTCAATAAAGAAAAAAGCTCGTTTCAAGGTTTGCTTGATCAAGTTGAAGACTTAAAAATTTTCGACCGTCTTGTCTTCAAGTCTGAAGACAGTTTGAGTTTGGTCTTTAGAAATGCACTATCTGTTCTAAAAGAGGAGCATGTATTCTTAAAAGACACAGCAACATGGAACGTTGCGTTCATTGATCAGAACTTCAATGCTGACGGTTCGAACTACTATTATTTTGGGAACCCAAAGAACTTCAAAGAGGCTTTCAAACTAGATAACCTGGTTGAAAAGACCTATGCTGAAAAAAGAAATTATTTCGAAAATGGACTGATAAAATCTCAACGACTCTATGATGAAGGATTTTATCAAAAAAGGAATTTCAACTATGACAACGATGGATGGTGCCTGAGTTTAAGTGATTCCATATTTAGTGAGGCAGACGATTTTATCTATAACGAATCTGCTGAGATAAAATACTCGGGGAATCGTCTTCCTAAACAAATTATTCTGAAGCAAAATGCAGACACAACATCAAGCAACCTCGACAAACGATTCCTGTTCAAATACACTTTTATTCAATAATTGATCATGAGTTGGCTGGAACGGTTTGTCGCTTTCTTTTTACCTCTGGGAATAGGGCTTTATGTTCTGATCTCTACTTACTTTGGTGGTGACTTATCACTTTTACCAGGAGATCTTGGGGATACAAGATTCAACCTTTTCATTCTGGAGCATTGTTATCAATATTTCACCGGAGCTGTAGATCAATTTTGGAATTCGGGATTCATGTATCCTGAAGCTGAAGTAATTTCATTATCAGACAATCTACTTGGAAGCGCTCCGATCTATTCATTTTTTCGTTTAATAGGCTTAGATATATTCTCAGCTTTTCAATGGTGGGTTTTGGCTTTATCAGTTTTAAACTACGTCTGTGCATACCTGCTTGTTGTCTATTTATCAAAAAAATCCTGGTTTAGCGGTATCGCAGCTTTTGTTTTTGCTTTTTCGCTTGGCTTAGCTGCTCAAATGAATCACGCTCAAACTTTTCCGCGATTTGCGATTCCTTTAACGTTGTTATTTCTCTTTCTATGGAAGGATAAAATGCACTGGAAATGGTTCTTTCTATCGATTACGAGTTTAACCTACACCTTCTACTGTGGAATTTATCTTGGATTCATGACTTTCATTCCATTCGTTGTAATGTTTTCGATAATTCTATACAGTAAATGGAATTTGTTTATCGCCGAGATCAAGACATTGCGAAACAAATTGATCTATTTATCAGCAATAGTGGTCAATTTGTTTTTACTCTATATTCTGTTTGCTCCTTATCTGAGAAGATCTAAGAGCAATCCAATTCACGATTACCACTACGTAAAAGAAAGTATCCCAACCATAGAAAGTTACTTATCTGCACATCCTGGTACACTGATTCACACACCAATTGAAAATTTTATTGGTGGAGATCAGGTCGCATTTTGGGATCACTGGTTATTTTCTGGTTGGTTAGCAACTTTAGGCCTGGCGGTCATGATTATTTTAACTTTTAAGAAACGATTGATCGAACGGACAAATTTTAATACTCAAAACACGCGTATTCTCATGATCACGGGGTTAATAACGTTCATACTGTTTTTAAGAATTGGTGATTATTCGCTTTACTATTTTCTTTATCAGCTTCCTGGGTTTGGGGCGATGAGAGCTTTAGAAAGGATCATAAATATTGAACTCTTATTTTTCGGTATTGGTCTAGCATTTATATTAACGCTAATCGCGAATAAACTTAGAAACTATAAAATCTTCGTTTTCATTTTTGTGCTCCCATTATTGATCATTGATAATTCAATTGATCCAGCTTCGGCAAATACTACTTCAAAAGAGGTAATGAAAGAAAGGCATCAGAAACTCGTTAAAAAAATGGAGGATATCCCAAAAGGTGAAGTGGTATCCTATGAACCAGATCTAAATAACTTAAATACACATATCGTACACTATCAGTTGGATGCAATGTTAGCAGCTCAATCACTTGGTTTAAAATCCGTTAATGGCTACTCTGCTCAAGCTGCCTATATGTTTGATCGATACTGGAGGGAACCCAATCCAGAAAACCGAGCTTATTGGTTTAGCCGTTTTCCTGAAGTGTCTGGTGATGATGTTTATATAGTGCATTAGTTCTATTCTCACAAAGTATCAGATATTCCCAATAAAACCAGCGAAGACCTTTTATAATTAACGTAATTCTTCTATATTGCCGCCGATCAAAAATCAAGGATAATGAGTGAAGAAAAAGTACTTGGATATATTAATGGATTAATTGAAAACGTACCAACAGATTGGCTTAAGTTAACTACACATCGATTAGATATTTACAACGAGAAATTAGCGAAAACTGAGTTCTTAGATCAATTTGAAGCACTTTACGAAAAAGGCATCCATGACGACTCAAGTCTTTCGAACCTACCTACGGCATATGACTATATTCGTTTAGGTCACCCATTATCTTCAGTATTAGAGTTTTTTCTTGGCAAGCTTAATGGTGTCAGTGCAGATCAGGTTATAACATTTTCTTCTCAAACGATACCTCTTCTGGCTGTTCTTAGAAAGAACCTGTTTGATAACAAGAAAACATTGATCGCTTATACGAACGATCTCCCTTCGTTATTTGATGAGGAGACCGTAAAACGTGTTTATGGATACAGTTTCGAAATGAAAAAAGTGGGGTCCATTGATGAGATCAGTTCATTTGATGGTTCAGTAATATATGTGAACGAATCAGCTGATTTTGAAAATTTCGAATTGACATCCAACATTGATTTTTATGTGCGAATGAATGAGAAACTAGGAAGTGTTTTGATCATTAATGGAGAGAAGAACATTGAATACGTTTCCGCGATTCAACACGTAAGAAGAAGAGAGACTATTGCTATGACACCAGCAGATTGTTTTTCTGCATTAAAGATCATTGCTGGAAAACATGCTAATATCGATATCAAAAACGATCCAAAACAGAATAAGCAAAATGTTGTCGATTCAATTCACGAAATAACAGCAACGACATCAAAAGCACTTATTGGATCATGTGGTTTATCTGTTCAGTATGCTATCATGATGGGATTGATCGACGATGCGAACAAACATTATCCAGGTAAACAGATCAAAATAGTTGTGCCTCCAAATTGTTACGGAGGAACCAACGATCAAGCGAGAAGAGTTGCTGCCTGTCTTGAAAACGTAGACATATTAGATCTTCCCGTAGATGGAGATAACGATATGGTTCAAAGTACGGCTCAGGTGCTGGATCAAGTTGCAGCAGAAGATGCTGTTCCTTTGATCATCGCTGAAATACCGACAAATCCTAGAGTTGAAGTACCCGATCTACAGGCGCTGAGGGATGCGTTGAGTAAAGAACGATCTACTCCAGCTGGGAATAAAGCAGTGGACCCTGTGTTTATTCTTGATCAGACCTTTTGTCCGAATGTACAGTTCTTAAGTAAAACTGGAATTTTATCACCAATAAGGACTATATCTTATGTCAGTGGATCTAAGTTTCCTAGTGGTGGAAAATGTACAGCTGGATACTGTGTAGCGAATGAAAGAGCTCATGATTTGATGGATCCAATTGAGAAGCACATGAAATTATGTGATAATGAAGCAACAGATTTACAAGTTGAAATTTTAGCTGAACAGATGCCTTCAATGTTACAACGAATTAAGGATGCATATAAAAATACTAGAAAGTTTGTGACATTCATCGAAAAGACTTTGCCTGAAGCCAAGATCAATTTTGTATCTGAGGAACTCGCAGTTGATCAGTTTACACCTTCTGTATTTTCTCTTGACCTTCCCACAAAAGGAGATACTCATGAAGAAAGAGAGGCCTATAAAAGAAGGTTGAATCAAAAGCTGATTGATATGATGATCACAGAAATTCCTAACGAAAGCAAGTATTGTGTTAGCTACGGTCAGTTAAAAGGATGTTACTGGACAATTCCAGCTACTTCAACTCAGGGGACTACAAAAGAGGACGACAAGGATTACATTGCACGGGTATCTGTTTCACCAGATCTCGACCTTGAAAAACACAAAGAAGTATTCAAAAAATTCGTTGAAGAGATCTAGATCCTGTGGATCACTCCTAGATCAGTATGATCTTCTCTCAGAAATTCATCAAGCAAAATAGCAACTTCCTCAGGTGTTCTTAACTCGTCGTTTTCCTTGAGATCTATGAAATTCTGTTGACCCGAAAAATCTTTAGGGCTCGAATTCCTTATCGCTACTTGCATATTCGTATCCACCACTCCCGGTGCTATACTGTAGATCTTTGTTGATTTACCCAACTCCTCGATCTCCGCTTTTAATGTTTCAGAGAATAAGTTCACAGCGGCTTTAGATGCGCAATACGCAGCCCATGATGGAACTGGTCGCTCTCCTGCCCCGGAACTAATGTTTACGATCGTATCAACGTTATCGAAACCAAATGTTTGAAGCGTATAGCTGCAAAGAAATTGAGTGGCTACGATATTTACCATTGCAACATCAGTATAATGGGTCAAGGTTAGTTCATGTGATCGTTTTATCTCTCCAATGATCCCGGCATTATTAAACAAGCGAACAGGATAGTTTTCTGGATCAGCAAAAACACTCAGGTCTAGATCATATAATTGCTGTTTTTCAGTGAAATCACATTTAACGAAAGTGAAGTTTGGATGTTCGATCTCATTTTGACGTGAGATCCCCACTACTTTTTCCCCTTTCTCCAGGAAATGATTTGCTAATGCTTTACCTACTCCTCTAGAAGATCCTGTTATAATATTTATCATGACTCGTTTACATCTATGAATCTCTGCACATGCTTTGCCGTACCAAATACAACAAGTGTATCTCTGGATTCAATTACAGTATCACTATTTGGTACACCAATTACGTGCTGTTCGACTTCGTATTGACCTTTTTTCTTTATATCATACTCTCGTTTCATGGTAACAAGCGTTAATTGATATTTGTTTCTAAAGTCAATGTCTTCAATTGTCCTGTTAATGGTGCCTTTCGGAGGTTTTATCTCTGCAATCTCATAATCATCAGGAAGCTGCAAAAACGAAAGAATGGATGGATTCAGTAATTTTTCTCGAATTACAAAAGCCACCTCGTCCTCAGGAGTTAGTATCTCTTTAATACCAATTTTTTCAAGGATCAAACGTTGATCATTCCCACTAGCTCTGGCAATGATTCGTTTCACTCCCAGATCGAGTAAGTGAACAGATGTGAGTACTGTTGCTTCAAAGTTCTCTCCGATAGCTACAACTGCAGCATCCATTTCCTGGATATTTTGAGCAGCAAGTGCTTTTGCGTCAGTTGTATCCAGTGTAACAGCAAAGGCAACATCATCCTTTATATTTTCGATCTTTTCCTCATGATTATCAAAGGCAAATACTTGTGCCCCTTTCTCCGCTAAACGAAGAGCTATGGTAGAACCATACTGTCCAACACCAATTACTGCAAACTTGCTAAATCCCATAGTTAATTATTATGCTAACGCTTGTTTTATATCATTGATCAGATCCTCAGCATCTTCGACTCCAACACTGAAGCGAATTAAAGAATCAACAATACCTACTGCTTCTCTTTCATCTTTCGGTACACCTGCATGAGACATTGTTGCCGGATGGGAGAGTAATGATTCAACCCCTCCTAAAGATTCTGCTAACGTAAATATTTCAAAACTCTCCATTACCTTATTTGCCTCTTTGAGATCATTTCCTTTTAATGAAAAGGACAACATCCCACCATAATCACGCATTTGTTGATTTGCGATCTCATGATTTGGATGGTATTCAAAGCCTGGCCAATATACTTTATCCACTTTCGGATGCTCCCTTAAGAACTCAGCAATTTTTCTTCCGTTTTCACAATGGCGTTCCATCCTCAAATGAAGTGTCTTAAGACCACGTAAAACTAGAAAACAGTCCATTGGTCCTGGAATAGCCCCAGTATTATTTTGAATGTGATAGATCTTTTCAGCGATGTTCTTATCCTTCATCATCAATGCACCCATCACTATATCAGAATGTCCCCCCAAATACTTCGTTACCGAATGCATTACAATATCAGCACCCAGATCCAGAGGATTTTGCAAAAATGGAGTCGCAAAAGTGTTGTCTACTCCTAAAATCAAACCTTCCCTTTTGGAAATAGCTGCTAACCCTTTCAGGTCAATGATGCTCAGTACCGGGTTTGTTGGGGTCTCTGACCAGATCAATTTTGTCTTGGTGTTGATCTTTTCTTCAACATTCGAAAGATCATCCATATCCACGAAATGAAACTTTATTCCAAAGTCTTCATAAACTTCCGTGAATATTCTATAGGTCCCTCCATAAAGATCAACACTCGTGATAACCTCATCTCCAGCCTTCAATAACTTTAGAACTGAATCAATAGCTGCTATCCCACTTCCAAAACAAGCTCCATATTCAGCATTTTCAAGTGCAGCCAAGGCCTTTTCTAAAGCATGCCGCGTGGGATTTAAGGTTCTTGAATATTCATAACCTTTATGTTGGCCAACTTTATCTTGAACAAAAGTACTCGTCTGATAAACAGGTGTCATTATAGCTCCTGTAGCAGAATCAGGCTCCACACCTGCATGAATAGCTTTTGTCCCAAATTTTAGATCCTTCTTTCCCAACTATTTAAATGTTTCTATCATGTAAGAATGATGAGCAAATGTAACGATATTAAGAGAGAATTACAATCGACTTTTGACTAAGGAAATCTACTATTTATATTAGATTTAAAACTTATATTTGTTCAAAACCAATCGCTTTACTACATGAAAAAGCTACTATCCTTGATTGTTTTTATTGCCTGCTTCTCTCTAGGGTTTAGCCAGCAGAACTTGATCGAGCTTGAGCCTCATAAAAACTTTGACAATATTTTGATCGAAAAACTGGCGGGAGATAGTCTCTCGACTCAATTCGTAATTTGGGTAAAAGATACAGTTAGAACTCATAAGCATGAACATCATAGTGAAGCGCTTTATGTATTAGAAGGTGGAGGTGATTTTTACCTTGGGAAAGAAATGATAAAGATCTCAAAAGGTGATTTTATTTCTATTCCAAAAAACACTTGGCACGCTGTAAAAGTTACTTCTGAAATTCCATTGAAAGTGATCTCAGTTCAATCCCCTGAATTTAAAGGGGAGGACCGATTATTCAAAGAATAATAGTCATGATAAGGTTTCTGAAACTACCGAAAAACGAGTTGCCGAACTTCTATGAAAAAGCGAAGTTCGCTTTGACATGGAGGATTGCGATCATGTTTTCTATTGTAGTTTCTTTATTATCAATAACGACTTTTATTGTTGATGATCGATTCTTCGCTTATTATCTTGCAGTCCTTGCAATATCAGTTGGTTCGGTAATTTACATGTACATCAGGAAAAGCTACAAATTAATTGCTAAAATATTGCTTAGTGGTGCAACTGTAGTAATCACGCTATCTGTATTAAGTGTTCCCGATGCAATTCATATAATTGAAGCTCTCTGGATGACGGTTGCAATCCTTGCGGCCTTTTTCACGCTTGGCAATATATGGGGAATTATCTTTTTGGTAATCAATGCCTCATTATACGCATTTTACTTCATATTTCTTTTTAGGGAGACCGTTGGAATGAGAATTGAAAAAAGCCAAGAGCATGATTTAATGATGAGTATTGAGTTTGCTTTTGCGATGTTCTTAATTGGATATATCATGTATCAATTTGGATTGGTTAATTCTTATGCCAGAAGAAAAAGTGAGAGTGCTTTTGCTGAATTGGAGAATGAAAAGAGAGTAGTTGAAAGGCAAAATCAGGAAAAAACAGTATTACTTCAAGAGATCCACCATAGGGTGAAAAACAACCTGCAGGTGATCATTAGCTTGCTTAGAATTCAATCGAACGATCTTAAATCGAAAGAAACGATCCAGAGCTTTGATGATGCCATCAGTAGAATCTTAACCATGTCACTGATCCATCAAAAGATGTATGAAAAAGAATCTCTCATCAACATAAACATTGCAGATTACCTCAATACGTTGATCGATGATATGATCAAATCCAACTCAACATCAATCGATGTGAGTTACAAGATCTCATCGACAATTGAAAGCGTTGGTGCTAAAACGATCGTTCCGTTAGGTCTGATCATTAATGAGCTCGTATCAAATTCACTTAAACATGCATTTACTGAAACTGGAAGGATCGAGCTGTCAATAGACTCAATTGATGATAATATGATCCAATTGATCTATTCGGATAATGGCCGTTGGAAAACGAGTGACCATAAATCATTTGGGCTTCAGTTAATAGAGGTGTTTACTGATCAATTAGAGGGTAGTTTCGAAAGAAAAGAGGAGGAAACAGGAACGACATACGTGTTTAAGTTCAAAAATTTAGATGAGTAAAAAATGATTTTTATCATCAACTTACACCTAATTTAAATCATTGTTTTTAAAAGACTTATATTTGTTTTAGACATAAAACATCTCTTCGATATGACAATTGCAAAGGGTTTCAGTTTATCGTTCCTTACTTATCTCTTTTTGATTACGGCATGTTGCGGATACTCAAACGCACAGGACACAATAGTTTTAAAGAACGATAAACAGTTAAGTGTCGAGATCACCAAAATTGACAAATACAATAAATCAATTCATTACTCCTTAAATCAGTCGAACTATGTAATCGTTATGTCCGAGGTTGAGAAGTACTATTATGATGGGAAATGGAAAGAGCTCGATGTTTCTCGGGAATCACTGCTATATCCTGTCGAAAGAAACTGGTCTTATCTTGATGTGAGAAGTCCTTTTTCCATAGGAACAAACATTTCATCTGCTATAATGGGTATGGTTGATGATAGAGATGGCCCATTGTTATCTGATAGACCTTTGATCACCATAGAACCGGAATATCGCTTGCCAAATAACTGGTTGAGTATTAAGGGATCTATTGCGATTGGAATTCCTGCTCCTCCTGTAAATAGAGTATATTCCATGAATGATTATAGCGGAACATACAACGGTATCGTTTATTATGATTTCCCTAATGGAAGTTTCGATGACATGCAAGTTAATGATTCCTACTACTATTACACAGGTGGTCGAACTAGATACGTACCGTTTGAGGGTGGTATATCTCTTAAGTTTTGGCCGATAGAACGAGTCAGAGAGCGTTTTTTTGTTTTCGGTGGATTGATGGTTGGCGCTTGTGATTACAAGGCGTTTACACTGTATGATACTTTTGAAGAATACGAAGATTGGGGTAGTACTTATTTCAGAATAGTTGATCAAGAGATAGTTGTGCGTAGTAACCCGTTTACTTATTTTCGTTTTGAAGGAGGGGTAGGCTATAATTTTCAAATTTCAAAGCGTTTCACTTTTAGTTCTGATTTGACAATTACAAATAAGCATCCCAACAATTTAGGGAGTGAACCTGACATCGTATTTGCCAGACTAAACAACGATCCATTTGAAAAAGTATACGAGGACAACTATATGCTTTCTTCATATAACTTTTCTTCTCCACTCTTCAGAAATGTATTATTCAGGTTCAAATTACGCTATCACTTCCAAAAGCAATAGATCATGAAACTAAAGAAAAGAACATATTATCTGGTTGTAATTATTGTTATCGCCTTTACGGTTTTCGGATGTGTAAGAGGTTTTTACAAATATTCACCTGACTCCACAAATAAAAAAACAGAAATTAAGAATTCTGTACACTCACAGTGGAAGATGATGGAAAACAACAATCATATTGTGATCCATGCAGGAAGCGAAATGTACAAGATCTATTCAATTAAATATGATGAAGAGACAGACACAATAAGTGCACTTTCAAAGCCTTTTGATGGTGCACCACTCGATTACTATTATAAAGTAATTGAAAAAAGAGGTGGCGTAGCTCATAGGAAACACAAGGAGTCTAAAAAATCAGATGTCCAACAAATCCACTTGTTCATTACTGGTTATGAGCAACTAAATGATAGTCGAATTGCTTTTTCTAAAAACGATATTTTTCAGGTAGATGCTTCAAAAAATGCTGTATTTCTAAATGCCCTGGTTACCACTGGTATTATTGGTGGATCTGCCGTTGTAGGTGGTATTGGGTTACTTTTTATTTTGTGCGGATGCCCTCATGTGTATCTTGACAACGGCAATGAAATGGTCTATAACAACACATTATTTACTGGTGCTAAAGCTGTTCAACTGGAACGTAATGATTATAAGGAAATCCCAGACTTTGATCCATCCAGTGAATCTTATTCATTTCAGATCGTGAACGAAGAAAAGGAAGATCAATATACAAACCTTGTCCAATTGACATCTATTCTGCATCCTTCAAATGTTGAGGTATTTAGTGATAAAAATGGCAATCTTTACTCTATTTCTGATCTACAGTCTCCGATTTCCGCTAAAGAAGAAAATGGTGTGTCAATCCTTAATTATATAAATGAACGTGATCAGTATACTTATGGATTTGATGCTGATACCATTGATGGATTAGCTGCTATACATCTTCAGTTTAATAATCAGGTAGAAGGAAAAAAAGCTAATCTTTTGATCAGAGCAAAGAACACAATCTGGTCAGGTTACGTATACGATGAGTTCAATAGTCTTTTTGGTAAAAATCACGCCAAATGGGTCAAAATGAATGAAGATAAATCGAAAGCAGAAAGGGAGAAATGGATGAGAGAGCAGGGAATTAAACTGCTCGTTGATATAAAGGTAAATAATGAATGGAGGACTTATGATGAAGTTGAACTTGTTGGTGAGGCTTCTCTAAACCAGATCGTTATTCCTGTTGAAGCTGAACTTGTGGAGAAAAACATGGAGTTTAGGATTCGAACAGGGTTTAGATTCTGGGAGTTGGACTATGTTGGAATTGATTTTTCAGAACAAATTGACTTAAAAGTAAATCATCATAAACCAGCTGAAGCTATAGGTAATAACGGCGAAGACTTTGCTGAAGAGCTAAGTTATGATGACGAGCTATACATGAAGCATGAACTAAAAACAGAACTTAACAAAACTCATGTGCTGTTTGATGATCTTCCTGTAGATTCAACAATGAAAAGAACTCTGATATTAAAAAGCAAAGGTTATTACGTTCCGAAAAGTGATTACACTGGTCGAACGCAAAGAAAAAAACTTCAGAAATTTACCGATCCAGGAGAATTATCTCGTTTTTCACGATCGCTATATGATGATGTAATGCAGAAAATGGCTGCAAATTAATGTTAGGTAAAGTACGATATCGAAAAGAAACAGATGATTTCTATCAAAAGCTGAGTGCGCGAATTGAAGAATATTTCAAGCAGAATGCTCTAAGCAGGTATGCAACACCTTTTTTCTTTTTCAAGGCGTTTTTGCTAATCGGATCATACGTAGGTCTATACTTCTTACTTTTGTTTTCAGCGAACTCTACTATCGCGTTCTGGAGTATGGTTCTTATGGGACCTTTTGCCATTTTGATCGGAATTAACGTTGCTCATGATGCTGCTCATGGATCAATCTCTAAGAAGAAATGGGTAAATGCTACACTATTAATTCTATTTGATTTGCTCGGAGCGAATTCCTACATGTGGAAGAGAAGACACGTTTTCTCACATCATGCATTTCCAAATATTTTGGATAACGATGCCGACCTCAAACAAAATCCTCTGGTCCGCATCTTTCCGAACGATGATGTTCTTCCTGCACATAAGTTTCAGTTTCTCTACGCTCCTTTTCTTTACATCCTCTATACTATAAATTGGCTGTTTTTTCGTGACTATCAGGATTTTTTCCAGTCGAGGATCGGTTCCTTAACCATCAAAAAACATAAGCGTATAGAGATCGTAAAGTTGATCCTTTTCAAGTTGTTCTATATTTCCTACATGATCATTCTACCCATCTTATTTTCTAGTTTGACAGTTAGTGGAGTTTTGCTTGGATTCTTCCTAATGAATGCTGCTGCAAGTATTCTGATCACATTAGCGCTTATACCATCGCACGTCGCTGAAGATTCAAAGTTTCCGCTGCCTGATGAAAACGGGGTCATGCCTCACTCCTGGTCTCATCATCAAGTGATATCCGTTATTGACTTTGCCACACGAAATTGGTTTTTGAATTTTTTCTTTGGAGGTTTCAATCATCACGTAGCTCATCACCTTTTCCCAAAGATCAATCATGTTCATTCAACGGCAATTACACCCATTATAAAAAAAACAGCTGAAGAATACGGGTTACCTTATAACCATGAATCGAGCTTCATTAATGCATATTTATCGCACTACAAGTTATTGAGGAATAACGGGGTTCAACCAAAACAAGCTTAATGATATTCTGGACGTTATTCATACCGATCATTGCTCTTTTCCTGATCCTATATTTCTCATATATCGACGTACTCTTTTCAGGAAAAAAAAGAGCATACCTGATCGAAGGAAATGAAGCTAAAGCCCCAGATAGTTCAGAGATTAAGAACACCGTTGTCAATTTGGTTGTTTTCGCCATTTTCGGAGCATTACTTGACCTTTCGATCTCAAAGGGAATAACTCAGATATATTCAGGTCCGCCAAAAACGCTTGTAGATTTCCTCTTCCTTTTTGCTACTTTCTTTATCGCACTCGCATTGCATGATGTCTATTTTTATTGGACACATCGATTGCTTCATACACAATTACTATTTAAGAAAGTACATGTTTATCATCATCAGTCGCATCAACCGAATGCATGGTCAGCTTTCTCTTTTCATCCTATTGAGGGCATAATACAAATTGCCATTGTTCCGCTGGTTGCATTTATTTTGCCTGTGCACGAGTGGGTTCTCATGTTATTCACAGCGTTTTTACTATTTATATCTGTTTACGGGCATTGTGGTTATGAATTGAGACCAAATAAGCTCAACGCATTTAATGTATTTAACACCTCATTGCATCACTATCAGCATCATAAATACGTCCATTACAATTTTGGAATCTACTTGAACCTTTGGGATAAACTTTTCAAGACAGATCATCCAACTTACGAAAGCTCATTTAAAAAATTAGCTGAGCAAATCAATGAAAAGAGATCGCTCAAGACTTCCAATCACGACGAATAAAGTAGACATCCATTCCCTCTTTGTCGACATGCCAGGTATCATATACCTCAAATCCATATCTCAAATATAAGTTTAAAGTAGATTTCATAGTTGTTTCTGCATAAATGGATAATTCTCTTTTTATTGAGGTTTCGAATAAGAAATCACGCATTTCGCGAATTGTATTTAAACCATAGGTATGATCTTCAACAGCTATCATCCAAACATAGAGATGCTTTGATCCAGGTCTTCTTGACTGGATCTTTCTTTCTCTATTGATCATTTTAACTGCTCTATCCCATCCAATACAATATTGACCAAGTCTCTTGTATCCCTTGAGCCAATTCGTGAAGCGTTGTCTCTTGTCACTTTCGATCATCAAAATAACACCTTTACGATCACTGGTTATAAATGCGCCTTCTTTTTCCATTGAAACGGTTAAGCAAAACCGACATAATTCTCTGATACGTGAAGTGATCTTCTGATCTTTTTTTACCACCCACATAACTCCAGGATTATCTTGAAAAGCAGTATTCAATACACGCAGAGCAGTATCATATGAATTACGATCAACGGGCTCCATAATATGAATTAACTTGCAGCACAGAGGCTTTCAGTGTTTTGCTTTGGCACGGAAGGAAGTTTTGTTTTGCAAAAAGGACATGGATACAACGTGCCGTCATAATCCAATAGCAGATATGATCGACCACCTCCACAAGGCAAGGTTTTTCGATATCCAGCAGGAAACAAGACGGTTGGATATTCAACATATTTTTTATTGAAATTGTACTTTTTACTTAGCTCAAGCAAATGCGACTTTTCCTGATCATTGAGCTCAACCTCTTTACCCTCATAATTACCCACTGCTCTCGGTTCTAAAAAGTTAACAATTGGAATGTTCTTGTTTCTTGCCAACTCAATCATTTCTTCTGGTCCTTTAATCTCAATGTACTCTCTTGTTGGACAAACATTAATGGAAACTAAAATACCTGCATTTTGTAAATGTTTAATTCCCTTCATGATCCATTTAAAGGAGTTCTTATTTCCGCGAAAAGAATTATGTTTTTCTTCTAAATGGTGATCCAGGCTTATTGCCGCACCATTCAATCCTGCCTCTTTTAATTGTTGAGCCTTTTCTTTTGTCAAACCATATGCAGACGTATAGATCCACTGATCGCATTGCTTATTATATCGCTTTATCAGTTTTATAAGATCAGAATATCGACTTAACGGTTCTCCCCCAGAATACACCAATTGTCCAACACCTTTTTCAACAAAACCATCTATTTTTTGAGCAAGCTCATCATAAGAAAGCACGTCACTTTGATAAAGTGTATCCGCTTCACTGCAATGTTCGCACTGTAAAGGACAACGTTTAGTGATCGCGATCAATAACCTTCTCAGTAACTGTTCTTCGCCCGTAACGGGTTTAACCTCTAGCAAATGAGTTTTAAAAAATGAGTCAAATCCTTTTGAAGGCCAAGCAGGATTGAACATATCCCAATTATATTTCCCATCAACTTTAAATGCCCGAACGAATTTATCATTACCGATCATTTCCTCAAAGTTCCTGATCAGTTTGCGAACAACCTTCAATGAAGTGAATGGGTTTTTATAGAGCTTAAGACCTACCCACCAAATATTTATCACCATACACAAACGTATGATATCGTATTCAACTGGACCCACTCTTCTCATTTTCATACCTCTAAGTTAATGATATTTGGCCACTCTATTCGATTGAATTAAAGGCAGAAAATTAGAATAGAAAAACTTCCTATATCCATGGACATCTGAATCACGCTGAAATTCGTATTATTGATAGCCCTAAAAAAGGCAGCAACACAACATTTTAGAAAAATACTTGTTATTGAGCAACGATGAAATCCACTGATAAATTTGGAACAGAACCATTAGGCAAGCTTTTAAGAGAGCAAGCCTTTCCTGCTTCAGTGGGTATTCTTGTGATGTCCATTTATGCCATTGTTGACACCATATTTGTCGGTCACCTTGTTGGCGCTGAGGGTATCGGTGCAATAACTGTTGTTCTTCCTATAACCTTTTTGATCTCAAGTATCGGTATGTCGATTGGTGTTGGTGGATCGTCTGTTCTTTCCCGTTCTTTGGGTGGAAAAGACAATGAGAAGGCATTCAGAACTTTCGGTAATCAGGTCATGATGACTGTTACTCTTGCTGTCTTTTTCGTATTACTGGGATCCTTTTTTACTGATGAGATCATCACAGTTTTTGGAGGAAAAGGAGATGTTAAAGACCCTGCGATCACTTACTTTTCTATTGTGCTCATCGGTGTGCCTTTTCTTGCTTGGGCAATGATGAGCAATAACGTGATCAGAGCAGAAGGATATCCTCGTGTTGCAATGTTTGCCATGATCATTCCTGCTATATCAAACCTGATCCTTGACCCAGTTTTGATGATCGGTTTCGATATGGGAATCGAGGGAGCTGCTTGGGCAACAACGATATCATATATGGCTAGTGCTACTTTCACGTTTGTTCATTTCGTTAGGGGCAAGTCAGAACTAAAACTTAGTCTGGAATATTGTAAGCCGTCAGTTCCAATTATCAAAGAGATAAGCTCGTTAGGAGCTGTGACGTTATCGAGACAAGGAGTGATAAGCCTTTTGGCTCTTGTACTCAACAACTCACTTTACTATTATGGTGGAGAGCAAGGGCTATCGGTTTATGGAATTGTGAACCGCGTACTCATGTTTGCTAATTTTCCAGTTTTGGGAATTACGCAGGGATTCGTACCAATTGTTGGATATAACTTTGGAGCTCGATTGAAGGAAAGAGTGAGAGCAATTGTAAAGCTTTCAATTGGATGGGCATCTGCTTTTTCATTACTTATTTTCATCGTATTGATGGTTTTCGCGAAGGATATAGCTGGTCTTTTTACAACAAATGAAGAGCTGATAAAGGAAACAACTCCAGTTATTCGTACTGTTTTTCTTGCAACTCCTTTATTAGCGGTGAGTTTGATTATAAGTGCTTACTTTCAGGCGATCGGCAAAGCCCTGCCTGCATTGTTTCTTGCGTTAACTAAACAGGGGTTTTTCCTCATACCACTGGTTTTACTTTTACCATTTGCATACGGTCTGGATGGAATATGGATGTCTTTTCCAATAGCAGATGTTGGTGCGGCATTAGTTAGTTTTATATATTACAAATTGTCGCCAACGAAATATCCAGATGGACAAACAGAAGATAATCCAGATGTGATCGAGAATTATCGTTCAATTCGCACTGCTAAAGAGATTGAAGAGTAATATGGAAAAATCATTAGAATCACGCATAAAAGAAGCTGAAACACGGATTTTCAAAGCTGTATTTCCAAATACAACGAATCACTACGATACACTTTTCGGTGGTAAAGCTTTACAATTAATGGATGAAGTAGCCTTCATTTGTGCTACGCGTTTTAGTCGTCAGAAAGTAGTTACGGTAAGTTCTGATCGTGTTGATTTTAAAAAACCTATTCCAAGTGGAACCTTGATTGAACTTGTCGCGAATATTGATAGTGTTGGTAAGTCCAGTATTGTTGTCGGTGTCGATATCTTCATTGAACAGATGTATTCTGAAAAGCGAGAGCGCGCCGTTCATGGAACTTTTACCATGGTGGCGGTAGATGATGAGAAGAATCCTGTTTCTGTAGTTTAAAACGAAAATTATGTCAAAACAATTAAACCCTTTTCACTTAGCTGTTCCTGTAAATAACCTGCAAGAATGTCGGAAGTTCTATGGAGAAGTTCTTGGAATGAAAGAAGGTAGATCTTCTGATCACTGGGTCGACTTCGATTTTTATGGGCATCAATTTGTGATTCATTACAGTCCAGAAAAAACTAAGCTTCATTATAATCCTGTAGATGGAGACCAGGTTCCTGTGCCACACTACGGAGTTGTTCTATCCATGGAAGATTGGAAAGAACTTGCTGAACGATTGGAAAAAGCAAATGTAGAATTTGTATTAGAGCCTACGATCAGGTTTAAGGGTAAGCCCGGAGAACAAGCTACCTTATTCTTTTTGGATCCAGCAGGGAATGCACTAGAGTTTAAGGCATTTGCAGATATGAGCAGCCTGTTTAAAAAGTGATATTTACTTTCTTCCTTTGAACGTATATCCAATACTCTCGATCACTTCCTTAATCTTGCTTTCGGCAACATTTCCATTTACCACTGCTTCACCTTTTTGAAGGTCAACACTCACCTCATCAACCCCATCTATCGCTTTAAGATTTTTATCTACATTGGCAACACAGTGATTACAAGTCATTCCTTCTACTGCATATGTTTTTGAATCATTCATATCTTCTTTCTTTATATTCTTTTTCGGTATAAATTTTAAAATTTCAGCTTGAGCGATAAGGTAAACCATGAGTATTCCTGCCCCCAACATTAACCAATGAGGAAGAATATGGTTCGAATGAGCACTCGTATGCGCAGGAGTGAAATAAGTAAACCACTCAACAGGTAATAAATAATCGATGATCAGACCAAAACCAACTGCTCCAGCCATTATTGAGATCAGGTATTTAATCGTTGTTCTCTTACCGATCGTTTGCCATAAAACAGTTAGAGTAGCAACATTTGTTGCCGGACCAGCCATTAAGAAGACAAGTGCTGCGCCTGGTGACACACCTTTAAGCAATAGTGCTGCTGCGATGGGAACACTTGCCGTTGCACAAACATAAAGCGGTACACTCGCTGCTAAAACGATAAGCATATTTAGCCAGGGACTGCTCAAATATTCTGTAAACAAGGATTGTGGAACGAACATCGTTATGAGGGTCGCTAAAACCAATCCTAAGATCAACCATCTGGATATATCCTGTAGAAAAGTAACAAAAGCATACTTGAAAATACGATCGAACCAATGTTGCTCTGTCTTTGGCTTATCATTAGAGCAATCTGAACAAGTCGCAGCTTCTGATTGATCGACCTTATTGTCTTTTGATAATGCTTGTTTATCTCGATCAGCCCAAATTCCTCCTAGAACTCCAGTAATAAAAGCGATTATCGGCCGAACTATTGCAAAGGCCCATCCCATCAACGAATAAGTAACTAATATACTATCCACTCCCGTTTGTGGAGTAGAGATCAAAAAGGATGACGTCGCACCTTTTGAGGCACCTTGTTTATAAAACGAAACACCTGTTGGAATCACACCACAAGAGCATAAAGGAAGGGGAATTCCTAGTAAAGAGGCTTTAACAGCACTTCCGATGCCAGGCTTTCCCATTTTACGTTGTAGCCAGTCTTTAGAGAAAACACCATTGAGCAACCCTGCGATCAAAAATCCCAGAAGTAGATATGGGGCCATCTCCATGGTCAGATCCCATAATGTTGTGAAGAACTCAACCACTAGATCCATGTTACAAAGATACAGAAAATCGCGCCCGTTAAAAACCAAACGCTGGTCAACATTCTTGAATTGTATCAAAGATCACAAAGCAAAATAAAGCCTCAATAATAATGGGTGATATAATGATTTTCTATTTTTGCATCATGGAAAAAAAGCGACTGGCTTTATTTGCTTCTGGAAATGGTTCGAACGCTATTCGCATCATTGATTATTTCCGGGATAATGAGAACATAAAAGTATCTGTGCTTGTGTGTAATCGAGAGAATGCTGGTGTCCTGGATAAAACCGCTGGTAGTGGTATCAAGCAAGTCGTTATTTCCAATGAAGAAGCCAGCAATGGACAGTTACTTGTTGATCTCATGAATGAAAATGAGATAGACTACATTATACTTTGTGGATATCTGCGTATGATACCTGAGGAATTGATCCATTCATTTCCAGAGCATATTGTTAACATTCATCCGGCGCTCCTACCAAATTATGGAGGGCCAGGAATGTATGGTATCCACGTCCATAGAGCTGTTAAGAATGCTGGTGAAGAAAAGACTGGGATTACTATTCACTTGGTCAATGAAGAGTACGATAAAGGGAAAATAATTGCCCAGCATGATGTTGCCCTTTCCGCAACTGATTCTATTGAAGATATCCAAAAGAAGGTTCAGGTACTTGAACACACCTTTTTTGCTCCCGAGATTGAAAACTTAATAACCAAAGCAAATGCCTAAGTACAGATTGCTTACCATAGAAGAACTGAACGATCTTGAAAAAGAGTTTATTGATTTTTTAGTCATCAACGGAGTTACCGCAGATGAATGGGAAAAGCTCAAAAAAGATGAGAAAGAAAAAGCAGAAAAGATCCTTGAACAGTTTAGTGATGTGGTATGGGAAGGTGTGTTGAGAAAGACTAAGTTCCTCGAGCATAGAAGTCCACAAGAAATAAGAGCGTTTCAATGTTTGCAAGGCAAAATAATATTAATGGGGCTAAAGGTCAAAGATCCGACCATTGATCTAACTACTAAAGACGGATTTAAACGTATACAAACTAACACTCCAACATTATCTGTTTACAATTCTGAAAAACTATATTCACGAAAGAGAGAGGAGGAAATGTTCGATCTAATACAGAGTGGAGCAATAATTTCAGATGGAAACTTATTCAAAACCATTGCACTTATGGTAGCTGATGAATCATAAAAATAAGATCCCTCCTAAAACAGTTAACTGATTTTCAGCTATATTTAGATGGAAAACAACTGATATGAAAAAAACAACACTATTTACAGTACTTACCATTTTATTCGTTAGCGCATCATGCTCTTCAACACTAAAAAAATCTTTATGTGAATGTTTTGAACTGGCTGCAAATGGCCCACAAACGGAGCGTGCACCAGCAGGATGTGAGTGGATCGAAGAATTAAGTCAAAAAGAACAAGAAGAGCTAGGTATGAAAGCTATGATCGAATGTTCAGGTTTATTCGATGATGTAAAAGATTCGCTAGCACCAAAAGAATGAATTTAATGCATAAAAAAGCACCACTAAATGAATAATGATGCTTTTCCTTGTAGCGGGGACCAGACTTACCGATTGTTATTTTCTTAGCTCATTC
>CEQS01018135.1_pt1 | contig 86426 bp, 71 predicted proteins | sample 530981 | NCBI WGS metagenome assembly CEQS01 (sample SAMEA2621176, study PRJEB7988) | marine metagenome | biome: marine biome (ENVO:00000447); feature: mesopelagic zone (ENVO:00000213); material: "saline water (ENVO:00002010), including plankton (ENVO:xxxxxxxx)" | depth 800 m
TAATCTTTTCAGAATACTTGAATATTCATCACCTTGAAAGATACAGACACCGACTTTCTATAGAGGGTGCTCCACTCTATTATTTTGCATTGGTCGCCCAGAAGAATGGCGATATTCCTGAAGACTTCCTTTCTGAAATCATATCATAACTAAAATTCAAAAATGACAAAAGACGACCTAATTGACAACCACAAAAGGAAAGGTAATCCAGAATCCACATATGACCATGGTTTCAACTTCGGTATTGCACCAATTATCCTGGGTGTAGCCTTGATGTTTATGGGAACTTTAATGATTCTGTACATGATGATACTCAGCATATTTATTGGTTTAGGTATATTCCTTACTGGAGCAATGCTATCTACATCAAGAAGTGGAGTTCAAGTAGATTTCACTAATGAGCTTTACAGGGAGTATACGACATTTTTATTCTTTAAAATGGGAAAATGGAAACCTCTGAATTACTATCCTTACGTAACTGTACTTAAAGCAAATAAATCGAATCGAGCTTCAGATATCACAGGATTAAACAGAACTGTTACGACGAAAGAGAATCTGGGGTTTTACTTACTCAACAAGACTCATAGAAAAAGGGTTCTTGTTGCGCGTGTCGGAAATGATATGAAAACAGCAAAGAAAAAAACTCAAGAATTTGCTGAAAGAGCAGATAAGGAGCTCGTGAAGTTTAACCCAAAAGTTGTAAGTAGAAGAAGACGATCAAGATAAACCGTTAAGAACAAAAAAAGGGAGAACAAAATGTCCTCCCTCACTAATGTATAGCTTGTGCTAATTATTTCTTCTTCATGTGACGAGCGTAACGATTCTTAAACTTATCGATACGTCCTGCAGTATCTACGTACTGAGTCTTACCAGTAAAGAATGGATGAGACTTGTGAGAGATATCTAACTTCACTAATGGATACTCATTTCCATCTTCCCACTTCACAGTCTCCTTAGATGGAGCACATGAACGTGTTACGAACGAATATTCATTCGTCATATCCTTAAATACTACTAAACGGTAATTGTCTGGATGTATATCTTTTTTCATCTTCAAAAAATTTCTTTATTCTCGCCAAAACGGACGGCAAATTTAATAAATTAATTTCAATATCCCAGATCAACTGTAGATAAATCTGAAAAATTTATTTTTTGTCCGGAATGCAAAGATACATAAATAGTAAGTAATGAAAATAATTCCAGTGATTAATCGTTAATTTAGCAGTAATATTCAACGCATGATCCGTAAAGAGCTATACATATTTATTCTCGTCCTTCTGACTGGTGCCTTGACCATTTTGAATACTGGTTGTAAAAAAGATATTCTCTTTTCAGATGGAGCCTTGGCCTTTTCAACTGATACTGTGTTGTTCGATACTGTTTTTACAACAGTTGGTTCTTCAACAAAGCGATTTAAAATATATAATCCTTCAAACAACCCAGTTGAGATCTCCAATGTTCAGCTTGAAGGAGGTTCAAACTCTCCATACCGAGTAAACCTTGATGGAATATCCGGAACAAGCTTTGAATCTGTCACAATACCTGGTGGAGACAGTTTATATATGTTCGTTGAGGTCACGCTTGATCCTAATAATCAAAATATGCCTTTGATCGTTGAGGATAGTATTAGATTCAACACCAATGGTGAAACCCAACATATTCTCTTGGCTGCTTGGGGACAGGACGCCTACTTCTATTATCAGGATGAAATGGAAATCTATGGCAATCCTTTACCGAACGACAAGCCCCATGTGATTTACGATTATGCTTTTGTAGACTCTGCTCAAACATTGGATATTCAAGCTGGAACGAGGATCCACTTACACAAGAACTCCCTTCTTTTTGTTTATAAAGGAACATTGAACATAAATGGGGGACCTGCACAACAAGACAAAGTCATTTTCGAAGGAGATCGTCTCGAACCCTTCTATGAAGATGTCAAAGGACAGTATTATGGTATTTACTTTCAAGAAGCGCGATCTTCGACGATAGATCACGCGATCATTAAAAATGGAACGGCTGGAATTCACGTTTTCGGAGATGACCCAAATAATACGAACCCAACCCTGACGGTTACAAATACCGAGATCTATAACAACTCAAGTTACGGTATTTTCAACTATTCTGGAGGTGTTATTTATGGTGAGAACCTCAACATTCATAATAATAACTTATACGCCTTATTTGTGCTTGAAGGAGCCGATTACAATTTTAAACATTGTCAATTTCTCGGATTAGGAACAGATGGAAATCAACCAGCGATTGCCATAAAAAACTACTTCACGAGATCAGATGGAATAACATACGTAGGTCCGGTTAACGAAGGAGCGATCCATAATTCTATTATTTATGGAGATGGAGAAACCCAGATCGTATATGATACCATTACAGATAATGGATCTATCAATATTGATTACGCGTACACTTATAATCTCATTAAGCAAGAAGAGACTTTACAGTCTGACCCTGGCTTTTCAAATAACCTCTGGAATCAAAATCCTGGCTTTGAGGATGAAACTGAAATGATCTATAAGATCACTAGCAGCTCTCCTTGTATTGATTATGGAACAAATGCTTTTGCAGTACCTTTTGATATTGAAGGTAATGCCCGAGATCTAGGTTCTCCAGATATAGGGGCATACGAAATTCCTTAGCGAATGCGAAAACTCATCTTTTTTTTGATCTTTTCATCCTCTACTCTATTTTCCCAAGAGTTGATTGAAGATCACTATGGAGTTCAGGTAGGGATATCTGCAGATCTTGGAACACATATCAACCGAATAGGTGTTCGATTTCAAGGTTATGGAGCATATAAATTTGCTCAGCTCAATGTTGGTCATTCTATATACTTCAATGGTAAAAATTTAGCTAATCGTCAAAGTTACTTTTCAAATAGAACTGCGTTAGGAGTAGTTTTACTCGGGGGAAAAAGAAATACCATTCCTCAATTTATTTTTGATGGGCTCAATCATCAAACTAAATACGAATACGGTCTTGCGTATAATTACATTTGGTATTTCGACAACGCTGGATCAAGTCAGAGAAGTGGTGGGTTCGGACTTCATGTACGTGAGTTTAGTTTGCTCATTGAAAACGACCTTTTCGCTGGAAGTGGTCGTGATCGTTTCAGAACAAGTGATTTCAGTTTACATTACCATAATGAAATTATTAATTTAAGTGTCAAAAGTCAATTATGGACGGGTGACACTCGAGGTGTAAAACTAAGAAACACTGCTGATAGCATTTATATAAAAGGATACAAAGACCTTAGCGAAACAAAATTTGGAAGATTTAGTCATGGAATTATTGGAGTGGGAGTCGATTATTTGGTCGGTTACGGAAACCGATTAAATTTATCAGCCGGAGTGGATCATGAACGAATAAGGGATGTCTTACAGAACAAAATAATGCATGATAAGCCTTTCATACCGAAAAGATGGAGAACACCTAATGTTAACTACCCAATGCTTGATATGAAAGGATCTCCTGTTCACGAAACAGGTAAAGAACGACCTGGAAGATTCTTCTTTCAAATGGGAACAAACCGAAGTTTAACGTATTAAAAAAGGGCCACTCAATGAGCAGCCCTTTCAAATGTATAATATTAAACTATGTGATTAGTGATTCACTACAACCTGCATAGTTTCAGTCATTCCATTTGTTAAGTAAACGTTTACGATGTAAACACCATTTTCAAGGTTATTCACATCTACTTTGGTTGACTTAGCACCTGTTTGTACAGTTTGCGCCGCAACAACTTGTCCTGTTAAGTTAACTAACTCTAAACGATCAACATCGTAACCTTTAAAGTTGACATTCAACACTTCACTTACTGGAGATGGGTAAGCATTCATATCGATCGCTAATTGCTCATCTTTTACGTTAAGTAATGCAGCGTCGATAAAGTTAACACCAACACCAGGAACTGCATCCTCACCGAATCCCAGAGCAGAATAAGTTCCATCTGATTCGATTGGAAATACAGGCTGTAAATATGTGTTTACATTTCGAGTGTAATCCATTGTAGGATCAAAACCAATGAATACTTCTGTATTGAACGTCTGAACACAGAATAAATAACGTTGGTTATCCTGAAGCGCGAATGGCTCTTCAAAGTAAGCCGTTACTGGTTCTCCAGAAAGGTCAGAAGGATAAGTATATTCAAAGAATGCGATCTCTTGAACATCATTGAATGCTAAGTTCGCATCATTAAGATCTGTAAATTGATCATTCCACTGTAGAGCAACAATACTCATTGGCTCTCCTTCTAAAGAAGGTACAGTAGCATCAGCACCTTTAATAGCAGAGAATGTCATTCCTTCTGGAGCAACACGACTTGCATTAGGATCCTGGAACACAACACATGCACTATAAGTACTGTTGTTCGTAGATGGACGGAATCCTCCAGATTGGTTAGGAGCTCCAGATGTATCAACTATACTCGCATAAGTGAAAAGAGAATCGTTGATCTGGAAATCTGCTTCGATCGTATTATCAAAGTCATAGTTATCCGTAGAATCACTATCGATCGTATAAGTCACTTCATAAGTCCCAACAGGGTAAGACGCCTGAGAGAATGTAGGCAACTGAATGAAAGAAGAATCTCCAGCAGCGATATCTTCTGGAGTTGATGTTTCTGAGTAAATGTTACTACCTCCAAAATCAACCGTTGCAGTCAACGTTACATTTGTTGAGTTTTGGAAACCGTAGTTGTATACCATTGCTCCCATATCAACGCTAAATTCTGACGCATCTTGAGCCAATAAAGCCGGAACAGATGCACTTTGAGAACGTAAAACCTGTCCATCTTGTGTACCGATGTCGTTTGGATAGAAACCAGTTTTATTACCAATAAATACTTCTACTGGACCGTTTTGCATTTCATCAAGTAACAACTGACCATCAGTTAGACCAATCATTACAAGTGGAATCGTAACGTTCGCTCCATCAGTACCTGGTGCCATTCCAACAGGACCACCTGGAACGTTGTTAATGATAACACAAGCAATCGCACCTGCATTCTCAGCGTTTAACGCTTTTGTACCAAATTCACAATCTCCTCTGAATAAAATCGCGATTTGATCTGTAAGGTCAACTCCATTAATAGCAGCATTACAACCCAACGAATCTGCTGCAGAGTTGTCAAAAAGCTGAACCAATGTATCTTGAACTGCATTATTAGGATCTAAAAGATCCGGAACACCCCAACCACCAGCAGGTTCAGCATATGTCATATCATATGCACCCTGAATAGCTGCAGGTTCTTCACCCGAGAAAATCACTTGGGCACTTGTCGAAGCTGCAAACAGCAGTCCAACAACAAAAAGTAAAGATTTTTTCATAACAATTTAATTTTTAGTCAATGTGAACCCAAATTTAATAAAAGTTATCCTGGTTAACAAAAGATAAAATGCTGGTTCAACTGCTTTTTAACAGATTTGGTCGTAGATTTTCATAATCTCATCGGAAAGACACCTTTTTTCAAACTGAGCGGCAAAAGCGTTAATTTCAACTGGATCGTAATGTGATAGATCGAAAGCCTCTAATTCACGGTGTAATTGATCGATATCTTCTTTTCTGATCTGAATCCCGATCTTGGGATCATCGATCTCGGTTAATCCTCCACATTTAGAATAGATCGCTGGAGTTCCAGTCATCCAAGATTCCGCTAAAACAACGGAGAAGGTTTCGTAATTACTAAAAAGCACGAATAAATCAGCTTCTCGAATATGATCAGCAACTTTTCCTGGATCTAACCTCGAATAAATTTTGACTTTATCCAGATCAATCCCTGCTTCTTTCACGAATTGCTCAACAGTATCAATGGAAGATTCTGTAATTAATGTTAATTCAAATGGACGTTCTAATTTAGAAATCGCCATAAGCATTCCAGAAATGTTCTTATGATCATCATTGAAAGAGGATACATGGATAATTCGCAAGACATTTGATTCTGAAAAGGATTTCTTAATAAAAAAAGCTTTTTCATCTACTACATTCGGAAATACCATAAAATCGTCTCTCAATCCCAGATCTTTAATTGAAGTCCCTAGATGCTCTGAGACTGTAAGCAGACGTTCCGCAGAACGAAACACTTTTTTGTGCATCCTTTTGATCGGGTATGTGGCTTTCTTGTAATCGTTCGTATGCGACAGGTATCCCGTCCAATGTTCCAAAAGGATATAAGGAATATTTAATTTTTCCTTCAACTCCAGAGCAAAGAGTCCTGCTGGAAAGGCCACATTTAAATGAACTAAATCGAAATCGATTCCAATCGAATCGTATGCTTTCCATAAAGCATCTTTATAAGTGTTCAGTTTTTTGATACTCGAAAACCCTGGTAATTTTGAACGGATCTTTGGGTAATAAACAAGAACCTCTTTGAATCCTTTGTGATCTCTTTCTTCTATAGTTAAATCACTCACATTTTCGCTCGAAGTCGCATATAAAACTACAATATCGGCAACTTCTGAAGCGCAATCAGCGTGCTTCTCAACAAAGTTACCCAATGTCTCATTTTCTTTACTCGGATACCAACTGGTTAGAAATAATATCTTCTTGCGACTCACGCGAAACTTTTATTCAAGTATAGTCGATTTAAATCAATTCTTCAATGAGAAGAACTAAATACTTAAAGAAAGGCTCAGATCAATGTAGTTAGATCATCTACTCCTATAGGTCTCTCAACAGTGAATCCTTCTCCAAACTCTGCTCCAATGTCACGACCTACCTGGCGCATTCTAGCCTCAAGAAAAGCAATAAAATCTTTACCTGATATCGGTGTTTTTGGACCTTTGGCTCCTTCTTTATAAAACTGAGTTTCGTAGGCCAGGATCGCATCCATCTTCTTTTCCCTGAATTCAGATACGTCAATAATTATATCCGGTTTGATATATCTATCCTGAATATAATGATAAACTACTTTTGGTCTCCACTTTTCCTGATCTTCACCATTTCGCGAAGTTTCGATCTTTAGTAATCCAGATAAAAAGCATGCCCTTGAAATGAAACTGCTCCCTCTTCCATGATCGGGGTGTCTGTCTTCAACCGCGTTAGCCAATACTATCTCAGGTTGATAATGTCTAATTGCTTTGATCAAACGAACCAAGCTATCTCTATCCTCGGTAAAAAAACCATCTGCCAAACGAATATTTTCTCGATGTTCAACACCCAATATTTGAGCAGCATTAGCAGCCTCTTCATATCGAGATCGAACAGTTCCTCTTGAACCTAGTTCTCCTTCCGTTAAATCAACTATCGCAACTTTTTTACCCTGAGCAACACTTTTCAGAATCGTTCCCCCAGCAGATAATTCAACATCATCTGGATGAGCACCTATAGCAAGTATATCAACTTTTTCAGCCATTGATCCATTTTGTTATTTCAGCATCTGTTGGTAAAGTGGTTGGTTCAACGCTTTTCACAAAATCACCGTTTTCATCAACTAAGAATTTATGAAAATTCCATTTCACTTCTTCGTGCTGTTCATTTGCTCTACTTTCTTCGATCAACCATTTGTATAACGGATGTCTGTCCTCCCCTTTTACTGAGATCTTCGACATCATCGGGAATTTCACACCAAAATTTGATCGACAAAATTCTGCGATCTCATCATTTGAACCAGGTTCCTGTGCTCCAAAATTATTCGCTGGAAAACCAATGATCTCGAAATTAGCTCTATCTGTTTCCTCATAAAGTTTTTCAAGATCGTCATACTGAGGTGTCAACCCGCATTCTGATGCTGTATTGACAACAAGGACTTTCTTCCCTTTTAATTGTGATAGATCGTATGTTCCACCCGTAATATCTTTAACTTCAAAATCGTGTAACTTCATATTAAATGCTCTTTTTCTTTTTAGAATCAGCAAGGTGTTTTACCGTTGCCCCAATAGAGAACACTACAAATGCCCAAATTGTTGCCCATGCCCAATTCGGCATAGTCGCAACACCTTCTCCCTGAGCATAAGAATGTAGTCCCACTAGAATGAAGTTTACTCCGAAGAATGTAAACAGAATCGATCCGAATCCCCAAATACTCACTAAATTGAAAACAAACTTACCATTCAAGCCAGGGATGAATCTTAAATGTAATATGATCGCATAGGTTAGAACAGAAACTAGCGCCCATGTTTCCTTTGGGTCCCACCCCCAATATCTACCCCATGATTCATTGGCCCAAACACCTCCTAAGAATGTACCAATCGTCAACATGAAGAGGCCTATGGTCATTACCATTTCATTTACAGAGGTGATCTCCACGATATTCATCTGAATACGCTTTTTGTTTGAAGATGTTTTCAGTAAATAAAGGAATAAGTTTACTACTCCAAGCAACGCTCCAATTCCAAGTGCACCATAAGATGCAGTAATTATTGCAACATGAATCATCAACCAATACGATTTCAATACTGGTTGGATCGAAGAGATCTCTGGATCCAATAGATTCAGTTCAGTTACTAACAAGAATAATGAAGCTATCAATGTTGTAGCAGCTAAGACAACTGGATTTTTACGCGTAAAGAATAATCCGATGAGAACTGTCGCCCATGAAATAAACACCAACGCTTCATACCCCTTACTCCATGGAACATAACCGGTAATATACCATCGCATTCCCAGTCCATATGCATGAAATAAAAAGATCGCCATAGTGATCCAAAAGAACACTTTACTCACTTTATTGAAAAATGATTCTGATCGCAACGTTGGGTTTTTCACTACTCGAATGAAAAAGAGAACCAGCAAAATAAAGCCTACAATTAGATAACCATATTGTACCTTACCAAATACTTTAAGTCTATTGTATGTGATCTCGGCTGATACCTGTGGTTTAGTTGGGAGATCAGCACTTGGATTGATCTTTCTGTATTCCTCGACAGACTCCCATTGAAGTGTTTTCAAAGGCACCAAATACTCCTCAACTGATGAGAACGAATCATTTCCTTGTGCTACGGCAAAAGACTTTCGTAAAAATTGAGCGGCCAATTCATTACCTTTTTGATCTTTATCTCTCAATTCCTGAGCAAACGGCCAAACCCACTTTCCTCCCAGATCACCAGGCACGGGAACAATTCTTAGTCTTCTATAAGCAAAAACTTCTTTAAGCAATCTATAACGCTCTCCAAGTTTCAATAATTTTTTATCAAACTCATTCTTATTAGCGTCTTTCTTCTCATGTGCTTCTCGATATTCTTCCATCCACTTGAAATTTCCAAACTTATCTTCAAGTTCAGCAAGTGAAGCATACTTTTCAGTTCCCAAACGTTCTCTGATCTTGCTAGATACATAAACGATCTTCTTATCTAACCACACATCTGGACCATAATGATGGAAAGCCATCAAAACCTGTACGGCATTCTTGTCGTTGTATTTGTCAGATCGATGTACTTTTCTTAGAACTCGATCGGCCAGAGTATGGAAAGGAACGATTCGACCCTGGTAATCTTGAACCAAAAGGTCCGCTATCTGAATTGTTTGCTCCTTACTTAAATATTTCAATTCAACCTTGGGTGCTTCAAAGCCAGTATTAGATTCTACATTATCATGTTCATGATCGTGGTTATGGTCGTGATCATGGTCATGGTCATGCTGGTGAGCTTCGTGATCATCATGAGTGTGAGTCGTATCCCCTTCATGCGCGTAAGAACTGAAACCGATACCTCCTATCATGAATAACGTCACAATTGCCTTTACCATTTTAGCTCGATTATCCCTTGATTTCTTAATCAGATCATTTAAACTCTTCATTCTTCCGACTGGAGAGAATAAAGAGAGAATCATTCCGATCGACATCAGTAGATATCCTAAATAAGAAACATTGGTACCCCACCAGTCGTAATTAACGCTGAGGATTGTACCCGATTCATCCGGGAAGTAACTGGATTGAAAAAACCGGTAACCTTTGTAGTCCATAACATTATTCATAAAAATACGTTGATCCCGGGTGTAATTTTCTACTGTGTCTATCAAGGTTACTTCTGAAGCATAAGAACTTGCCATATCTGATCCTGGATAGCGATCTAATTGGAAATCTCTACATTTAATTGAAAACGGTACTTCAATTGGTTTTGAACCATAACCCAATTCAAAGTTTAGACCATTGAATTGAGTCACATTATCCCCCATTATGACCTGAGGCCCACCAGCAAATGTTACCAGTTGTTCTTTACCTTCTGAACTTAATTTAACAGTTAAAAGATCTTGCCCTTTCCCTTCTTCTTCCGCCTTCATTTGAACTTTGGCAATGTTTTGTTTATACTCTCTGAACATTATGCTTTCAGAAGGAAACATATAAAGCTGAGAAGAGAAAAACCTCACTGCTGTGTCTGCAGGAATTTGATCGACTTGAGAAGAATCAAGTTTATTCTTCATTCGATCCTCTCTAGATAGTTTCATCATGTCTACTCGTTGAAACGGCTTGATCGACTGGATGAAAACCTGACCATTCTTTTCCCAGATCTTGACTCCTGGAATAGCACCTTCTTTCTCAAAAGAGAAGTTAAGGTCTCCAATTGGCATTTGCTGACCTTTAAACAGATATCTGCTTTTTCCACGTATCACAAACTCGAGAGCTTCACCTTCCAATGAATCGGCTTGAACTATAGAATCAACAATATTCTCTTTGTATGAAACATACTCAACATTAAATTGCGGTTGATCAGGCATTTGAAAGTCTATTGAGAATGGATTCTCTACTCCCTCTGATAACCATCTTTGCTCTCTATAAGTAAACTGATTAACACCATCATTTGCTTTAATCGATAAATAAGGGCTTGAGCTAAATATAACATTCGTTGTCTGACCTTCTTTAACCCTCATTTGTCCTTCAAAACCTACATATCTAGTTAAAGCTGCACCTATGATGATCAGTAAAAATGATAAGTGAAATGCAAACAGTGCCACCTTTTCTTTCTGATACATTCGGTACCTGAATATATTCACGATCAATGAGATCGATAGATAGAGCAGCAAAAGCTCAAACCATAGGGCATTATACACTGCTATTTTAGAAGCTGGAGTACCGTAATCGGACTCAACGAAAGTAGCTTTGGCAATAGCAATTAAAAAAAGTAGAAGGCCAAGAGCCATCATACGCATAGAGAACAATTCTCTTAAAAAACGATCTATCATTATCCCTAAAGATTTGAAGACAAAAATACACAACATAGAACGCTTTGCTAAGCTATTCTGTTTTTTTTTTGGGAGAATAAAAGCAACAATTGTACTTTTATCGACTAATGGATCGAATCAAGAACATCACAATTGTTGGAACTGGCAATGTTGGTAGTCATTTAGCGAAGAGTTTTTCGGTTTCGAAGATCAAGGTCAATGGAATATTCAGCAGAAATAGCGAAAATGCTCAGTCACTTGCCAATACGTTCAAAACAGATGTTATTGAAAGACTTGATTCGATCAAAAAAACAGATCTCGTTTTGATCTGTGTACCTGATGATGTTATCATTGAAGTCATAAAGCAATTACCTAAAAGTCTTCCAGTAGCTTATACCTCAGGAAGTGTCAAGCTTGATGAACTCCCAAAAAGAGATCGACTCGGAGTATTCTATCCTCTTCAAACCTTTTCGAAAAAAAGAAACCTTTATATTTCTAACGTGCCATTTTTGATCGAGTCGGATAACAACGAATTCGGTGAAAGACTATTTCAATTAGCAGAACAGATAAGTTCAAAAGTTCTTTACGCTGATTCAAACGATCGCTACCAATTGCATATTGCGGCAGTTATGGTGAATAATTTCACAAATCATATTTATGATCTTGCTGACGAACACGTGAAGAGTAATGACCTAGACTTTGATCTCCTTATTCCTTTGATCAAGGAAACTGTCGACAAACTCAATACTCTCTCACCTTTTGAAGCTCAAACAGGACCTGCAAAGCGAGGTGATCTAAATGTAATTAACAAGCATATTAATTCGCTTAAAGGGGAAACAAAAGATATCTACTCCTTGTTAAGTGAATCTATTCTCAGAAAATTTGGTAACAAATGAATTACAAACAGAAGCTAGCCAATGTTACTACGTTCATGTTCGATGTGGATGGAGTCTTAACAGACGGAAATGTATACCTATTTCAAAATGAAGTCGTTCGATCTCTAAATTCCAGAGATGGTTATGCATTACAATATGCATCTAAGCTAGGTTACGATATTTACATCATTACAGGTGGTAATTCAGTATCAGTAAAAGACCGACTTTTAGGTCTTGGTGCAAAAGAGGTTTTTCTTCAATCAAAAAATAAATTAGAAGTCTATAACCATATTATTGAACGAGAGAATTTAAAAGACGAGGAAGTATTGTACATGGGAGATGATATTCCCGATTTCGAGGTTATGAGAAAAGCTGGTGTTTCAGCTTGTCCGCAAGATGCAGCAGTTGAGATCAAAGAGATATCGCATTACCAGTCGCCATACGCTGGTGGTAAACATTGTGTGCGGGATTTGATCGAGCAAACGTTGCGCGTTCAAGGGAAATGGTTCGGAGAACTGTCTCTTGAGTGGTAACAGGTTATTTAGCAACAAAATAGTAATCGCTACCATTTTTATAAACCGTTTTGAATTCCGCTCGAGTTAGAGGCTTTTGTTTATCGATAAACCTTTCAAGGGTGAATATACCGTAATTGAAATCTGCTAAATAATCAAAGAAGTTCTCTGGTTGAGCGTGGTAGAACTCACTAGCTCCATTACCAAACTCAAAAATTAGCAATGGATGATCTTTATCCAGTATTCTACTTGATCCTTTGAGCACGTCGAATTCACCACCTTCAACATCTATCTTCATAAAGTGAATTTTATGATCTTCTGGGATAGTACTATCCAGTGTTCGTTTTTCAACTTCGATCTGATCGATCTCAGGGGTTTTAACTTTATACGATCGCTTATTGATACCGCTGTAAGCAGGAGCATTTTTCACATAATGGAATGTCGTTGTTCCTTGTTCATTTGATAAAGCATAAGGCAAAACCGTCGCTTGACCGTCATATTTTAGCTTAAGATCATTAAAGAATGAAGGGATAGGCTCAAATGCGAAGTGCTTCCCTTCAGATGCATTCTCAAGGATCATATCGAGAATTTCACCCTTATGACACCCCACATCAATACAGTTTGATGTTGTATTAACCTCTGTATTGATGATCTTTTGAGTTAATCGATCATACTTAAGATTCTTGGTAACATCAAGATGTAACAAATTGAAAAGTTTCCTAACCTTATCTTTCGCTCCCATAATTCCTTCTCACTTATCGCTTAATGATTCGAGCGAATGAAACAGTGTCATTCACAGTAAGACGGAGCAAATATACTCCTTCAGAGAAACTTCTGATGTCGATGATGGAAGAATTTTCAGCTTCGAACACCGTCTCCCCAATATTCGAGATGATCTGAACTGAAAAATCATCTTTTATACCTTCCAGGTGAAGGAAGTCACTTGAAGGATTTGGGTAGATCTTCACGTCACTGATCTCATCATTGTTCTCAATTGACACAAGATCATTTCCAAGATCAGCTACATTCGTCACTTCATCTCCAGGACCAATTTTTATTGCCATAACTGAGGTTGACAAACTAGCCTCTACTCTATCCTGGCCGCATGTTCCTGCCATCATAACTCCTCCATCAATTGTTTCCATCATTTGATTAAACAGATCCGAGTTCACCCCAGAATAACTTTGAGAAAGTCCATTATACCAGAGATCAATATGAAATTTAAGAACAAAAGCATCTACCCCAATCGGGAAGGTGTTGTAGAAATCAGAATCCGATTGTAATCCGATGTAAATATTATCATCTTTCACACAAAGCGCACTGAGTCCATCGTACCGATCAAACTCACCTACCAATTCATCAATATCATTCCCTTCATCATCTGCTTTCCATAACCACCAGTCAAGGTCAGAATGTCCGGGTAATGTAATTTCTCCAGCGCAATAAATGTTGTTATCATAAATTGAAAGATCATTGATCTTAGCATTATCGACAGTTCCTGGATAGAAATTTGTCCAATTCTCAGTTCCATTGATATGCATTGAAATAAGAGCGGCATTCGATTTACTTCCATCGTAGCGATATCCTCCAATAATAACAGTTGTATCATTTAAAATATCAACAGCTTTCGCAGCGTCATCAACTCCAGTTGAGATGGTTTTTGTCCAGATCGTATCACCTTGATCATCAACTCTTGCAATATATATATCTTTCATAGCTGTTTCTTCACCCTCTGATTCACCAACCATGATCAATCCTCCGTCTGGAAGTTTCACTGCATCCCAGAGTTGCTCCCAGTTTGAAGTACCAAAATTCTTTTCCTCGATGAGATTTCCAAGTTCATCAGTTCTCAAATAGTAAAAGTTGTATCGACCGTCATCAGTAGAATTCGTTGTTCCTACAACAGTAAAACCAACCCCATCCTCATAGAAGATCCTTCGTCCGATCTCACTTCCATTTCCACCAAATGATTTCGTCCATAAATGCTCTCCTGTGCTATCAGTCAGCATGATGTATGCCTGACCGGAATTAATAGAGAACGCTCCTGACCCTCCTGTGATTGCATAACTTGAATCAGGCAATTGAACAACACCTTCTCCAGTATCAAAAGAAGAACCATCATACGTTTTATAAAAACTGATCTGAGCAGTTAATTCTCCCGAAAGAAAAATAGCAAATGACAATATGACTAGTCTGATCAAATTCTCCATGACATTCTAATTAAGGCGCTCTGTCCAAATTGACTTCCCAAAATAACTCCTGTTATGTCCTCAGTTCCAATGCTCAAAGAAAGTTTTTCTCCTGAGTATCCTGCATACATTCCCCCTCTGAAATTGCCGTATCCTCCAAATGACACTTGCGCACCAAGAGACCAATTAAGCAAAGGGTTCCAATGCACTCCTGCATATCCTAAAGGTCTATACACACGGTTTGTATACATACGAATACCAAAAAAAGCTTGAACCTGCTTATCAGTATATTTTTCAATTACTTTACCAACCTGGATAAATCCAGGTGCAAATCTCCAACCCGATGAAGTATCACGTACAACATTCAATGAATCATTAAGTATATCATCTGAATCCTCTTGAAGAGCAGTTAGATCTGCAAGGGAATATCCATCAAATTGAATCACGGCATCAGCACTCGTTTTCGAAAACTGATTAATATAATACGCTCCAAGATTGCGACCAACAATAGACATATGTCCACTCATGTTTCCTGAACGACTTCCCACTGGAACCAAAAACTCAAAATTCACTGCTGCACCAATCCCTTGAAAAAATGCAGGCGAATTGGAAAATTCAGATTCACCTCTAAGACCAAGAATAACAGAATCAGCATCCTCAGATGTGTATAGCGTACCTCTATCAAGGGAAACCAAAGCATCCGAAGTAGGCAATAAAGCATTCAAAGATATGAAGGACTTTGATTTTACATCATGTATTCCAAATCCGAGCGTATAGAATGATTGTATTCTACCAAAACTATTTGAAAAATTAGCAGTTTCTCCTCTATAGTTATCATTTCCAAAGAATGCTAGACCATATAGGCTTTTTGCATATTGAGCAGAAAAGTGAGTTTCATATCCTCCATCGATCATCCAACTCAATCTCTCTTTATTCTTAAAAATCCTCTTATTCGAATAATATTGTGCTCGAAACCTTACATCCCCTCCTAACCGATTCAATTCATCATGTTCGTCCAATGAGCTGACCTTGTTTTCCTCGGTAATACTCCCTCCAAATATCAAGTTACTCGATACATTGTTCTGCATCCCTGAAGCCAGGTAGAAGGCATTTCCCTGTAATGAAATTCGCTGGGACTGATCCGTCGTATCCAATTGTTTCGGAAGCAATTCCTGTCCAACCAAAGAAACTGAGAACGTCATCACTAACACTATGAGAAAAAGATTCTTGTGCATTATAGATTAGTTCTAAGTTTGAAATTTGCCCTTAAAAGAAAATCAATTGCAGCATTTTCATAAACCACATTGTTACTATTCGTAGCACTATCAAATACTACTTCTAATTCTATGTGATTTACATCTTTAAGCACCTGAACATCTTCTTGACTAATTCCTATCTGCGTTTCTTGTGACTGCACGATATGCGAATCAGTGGAAGTATTTAATGGTGCTGGTTGAACGGATTCACTCTGTTCCAGAATAGCAAGTTCATTATAATTCTCATCAAGTAAACGCAATTGTATAGATCCGCCGTATGGGAAAGAATTGTTCGTGGATAAAATAAAAGAGCCCTCTTCAACTTCTAAAAATCGTTCTTTATCCTCATAAGAAAAATCAAATGTATCTCGTAATTTAAGTTGATTTGAACTTAGAACTAAAGGAAAATCAGCTTTGATCTTTGCACCGATCGAACTTTGTGGAAAGAGTTCGTTGTTTCCCTGCGAGGCATTTCCGTATGGATTCAACTCAATCTCGTAACCAAGTTTATATTCCTTGCCTAAATTTTCAATGAAAGGAATTATGTTGGAGGTAGACTGGTTAAATGTTAAAGTACGCTCTGAAAAAGTAAGATCAACCCAATCCCATTGTGCAGGATTAATATTTAGTGTTTGATTAAAATCAGGATGATTTAATTGAACTTGATCACCGTTATAGTTTGTACTGATCAGCTGTGTAATAACTCCTTGGGCAGGAGCTTTCACACCGTTGTAGAGTATGATATAAAAGTTTACATTCTCAATATTGATATTGCCTCCGGCTATTGCATTTAGCGCTTCCAGATCTATTACGGTTGTGTCACTGAACACGCGTTGACCAAAATACCCTTTACCATATTCAACTTTTAAGCCAGAAAATGCAACAATAAATTCAAAAACATCTTGATCCGTAACATTGACTGATGAGCCGTTAGGATCTGTAGTAACCGTCATTTTCGATTGAAGTATATTGTAAGAAAGACCATTTTCACCGGTCATATCAATTGTGTATCCTGAAAGATCCAAAATGAATGTTTTAGCGTTTGGATTACCATTACTTCCTCCTTCAACAAATTCAGATTGCGTGAAGGTTACTCCGTCTTTAGTCACTCCCGGTAATTCTACTTCGAATATCCCACCTTCAGAAATTGGATTAAAAATAGTTACTTCGGCTTTTCCAGATGATATACGAGCCTCACGTAATGCCGCCCCATCAAGACTAAAAGTATGCTCCTGGATATCATCTATAAAAGTGGTTCCAGGGCTTAAGTTCAAGTTAGAAACTCCAATTGAAAACGATTGTTCTATTGAAGTGTCTGGAATCACCAGAAGGTCACTAATATCAAAATCAACGAGATCGCGCTCTAATACAACTTGAATCGACTGATCAGCATTAACTCCTAAAGTTGAGTCATTAACATAATCAGTAATGCGCAACGTATCCTTTACGAGTGGTGCCGTCCAACTAGAGGACCATGTCGCTTTTTCCTTTCTGCAGCTAACAAAAAAGAAGGATATAGCTAAAAATATGACAAGAGTGCTTCTCATGATAAATCAATTACGAATATAACGATATTTAAATCGTTGAGGTTGGAGAGTATACTGCATAATTTGAAAAACCGAAGGAAAACAACATATTTTAAGATCGAACGGAGTTTTATTTAGAAGAACTATGTTACTTTTGAAAGTGTAATCGTTATACGAATGAATATGGAATTGATCGCTCAAATTATTATAGCATTGTTGCCAGCTGCAGCCGTTGTAGCTGTGGTTTATATCATGATTAAAAAAAGTGGAGAGAAGGATATTGCGAACCTTTCACTTCAATTAAAAAAGGAAAGACAAAAGTTTTTTCTAGAACCAAGAGTTGATGCTTATCAGCGCATTGTATTACTTCTGGAAAGAATTAATCCACACAACCTGGTAATGCGTTTGCACAACCCGAAAGCTTCAGCTGTAGCTTTTCAGGCTGAATTACTTCAAAACATTCGAAACGAGTATGATCATAATGTTGCTCAACAGATCTTCATTTCTCCACAGGCGTGGGAAATGGTTAAAAAGAGTAAAGAAGAGACGATAAAGATCATAAATATTGCTGCTAAACAAATGGATGAAAAAGCTACTTCCACAGATCTAAGCAGTAAAATATTTGAATTGGTTGCGGAATTGGATGAACTTCCAACTGACATCACGATACAGCAACTCAAAAAAGAGCTTCAACGACTATTCTAAAGAGTTGTTAAATATCCATTCTCACTGTTATTTTCAATATTTTTACTATATTATTGTAAAAAGTTTAAAGGCATGAGAAAAGTACTACCCTTATTGTTATTCGTATTAACCTGCACAATTAGTTTTGGGCAAGATGATAAGGAAACTCCAGATCTGATACAGTTTTCGGGAGTCTTGGTTTCAAGTGACAGCCTGGATCAAGTATCATTCGCATCGGTGATCGATAAAACAACGGGTAAAGGTACGATGTCAGATTACTACGGTTATTTCAGTTTTGTAACTCGTCCTGGAGATACGATCATGTTCAATGCTTTTGGATTTAAACCAAGTTCATACATTGTTCCTGACAGCTTAACCGAATCAAGATATAGTATAATTCATGTAATGACACCAGACACAATGTTACTTCCTCAAGTTGATGTTTACCCATGGCCTTCTAGAGAGGAATTTGCTCGAGCTTTCGTGGAAATGGATCCTTATGACGATGCGTTGAGAAGAGCTCAACGACAATTATCTGGTGAAAGTCTAGCATTCGCTGCTGCTAAGGTTCCAACGGACGGATCTCTTTCATACAATTGGCAGCTTGAACAGCAACAAACGAGGTTATATACTCAAGGACAGACACCAGTGAATAATTTACTTAATCCAGCTGCATGGAGTAAATTCATTGAGTCATGGAGGAATGGTGATTTCCAAAGGGATTAATCAAGTCTCTTAACCGATCCAGTTGCCTTTAAGGAAGCTATTGAAGAGGTAAAGCTGTAATAGAACTCCTGCAACAACAAAAAGTATATGAACTAATTTGTTGTATTTCAATTTGAATAAGATCAATGTTGAAGCGATCATCACTCCGAACAATCCAGTTAAAAATAGTATAGACTTTGTTTGATCCAAGCCCACCACACTAGCAAAAGGAAAACCAAGAAACGAAACTGCGATTACCGCCGATATTATAATCATTAACATTGATCTTCTCGTCAGACTGATCTTACCCATTCTTCTCAACAAAAGGTAATGTAAGAAGGGATTACAAAATACATATCGATTCATACTGATCATCGTTGTTCTATCATCTTCTAGTGGATGAAAGAAAAGTATGTAGATCATGATCATGAGCAAATAGCCAAGACCAACGATCTCTAGCTTCGTGAAATAGCTCTGCATCTGTTTGAACCGAACATTTATAAAGTCTACTACTAATGCCAGCATAGCCAGAATTGTTACGAACAATGCAAGTCCATCTAACCATAAGATTCTATAACCTCTCCAGGTTGTTAATGGAAATGAAGGTAATTTGAATTCATGCCCCCAATGATTCACCTGACTCTTACTGTAAGCCATATAATCACCTACCTCTAATCCAATCGCAAGAAACCCCAAAGTTGCACCTGTAATTAAAGAAAAAGCGATCAGAAATGTTGTTTTAAGTTCCTTTAGTGGATCTTTACTTAGGAGCACTATACCTATGACAGCAGGTATTAAAAAGAAGAAAGCTGGTCTTACAAATGATAATAAAATGCTGAATAGTATCATCCACAGCAGAGAGCCTTTTTTCCAGGAAAAGATCAACAAAACGCCAAGCAGGTAAAACAAAGCCTCAGAATAGGGCAAATAAAAAAAGAAGGTTGATGGAAATGCAACTATAACGGCAAATTCCAATAATCCAGTTTTAGTCAATATAGACAAAAAGAAAGTGCCTGAAAGAAATAAAATGAAATTAATAACTGCGATACCCTTAACTCCAACTCCAGTTATAGACCACAAATAAGGGAATCCCGGAAAGAAACCTGAATTCGATTGACCTTCTGTTGACAGATTATAACCGTCCTCTACGATAGAAGAGTACCATGAACCATCCCAGTTTTTAAGATTTACGGCATCAGGCACTTCTGTTAGAATACCGATAGATAACAATAGGAAATAGATCAGACTTAATCCGACTATTGATCCGACTACATAAAGTAAACCGTTACTAAATATTGAATTCATAACACCCCTGTCCTACTGAACTGTAAATATCAGCATTTTTTTAAACCTAATGGAAAAAAGATAGAGACCAACAAGAGGTATATAAATAAGTCTTTCTCGAGGTTAAGAATTAGACATCTTGTATCTTCTAAAAAAAGCCTCCCAATTCCAAATGAAGTTTTTCATCACCTCATCCATCCTTTTGAGAAATAGTGGATTGGGGCAGTCTAATCTTTTAAAGTACTCATCCTGACACTCATTCAGCTTGTATTTGTGAAATACGCCTTTAGACATGCTGTATAGAACACTCTTAGAAGGATGATTGACTCTGGACATGAAGCTTGAATAATCCTTAAAATAATTCATGAAAGTAGATTCTTCCATACCAAAAGTTTCTGCGAACTTATGAAAGATCAACTTTTCTAATGATTTAACCTGCTCTGGCGGAAAACTATCTTGTAAGTATTTAACATTCGCAACAATTACGATCATTGTGAAATGTCCATCACTTGCAGACATGAGGTCTGGCTTTCTTACAAAAGCTGGATCCTCCTCGATCAATGAAGCTACTTCATTAAATCCTTTATCTACCACATCCAAAACTCCATTTACGAACACATTGGATAATTGTTCATCAGATAGTTTTTTCTTGAATATTGTACTGAGCATATCGGTTAACGGTATTATTCAAATACAAATGTATTAAGCTTAAAGACTCATTTCCCAAAGGCGAAAACCACGTTTTCAACAATATTATTAACAATGTATTCTCTCAATGTTAATATAACTAGACTATTTTGTTCAAAACAGTGCAATCACCTAGTTTAAAATAAGTTACATAAAACTTTGTCAAACCAGTGCAATCCAGCCATCACTGGGTTTGACCACCTACCTAAGAAAGCTGAATAATTAAGGATTTTTAGTCACATTAGAACATTTTAAGATTTACTTTTGTCCTAATATATTCAGTATAGAACGTAATTATGAAAACGCGACAATTTATCATCTTGATTCTGTTTTTAGGCGTATTGGCTCTTATATACTTTCCGATCGTATCAGAAAAGGAGGTCAAAAAAGATAACAATATAAAGCAGGAGCAAAACTTCGTTCCAATTTACGATGCAAAGAACAGTCAACGAGTTCAACAACTTGATTCTTATGGTCAAATCGTAGGTCTTGCACAGTTCGATGTAACCATGAAAGTTCAGGGAGAAATTGATCGTGACAATCGTTTACTAAAAACAGGTATGACTTTTAAAAAGAATGAGATACTTGTTAAAGTCGACCGAACAGAAGCACTGTATAATCTTCTTTCACGAAGAAGTCAGTTTATCAATTTGATCTCAGGCGTAATTCCAGACATCAGTATAGACCTTCCAGATGAGGAAGATAAATGGAAGCGTTATTTAGCCATGATCATGCCTACAGCACCGCTTCCTGAATTACCTGAGATCAAGAGTCAAAAAGAAAAACTGCTGATCAATGGGCGAAATATTATGGCAGAGTATTATGGTATCAAATCTGCCGAGTCACAGATCGAAGAGTATTTTTATGTCGCTCCATTCAACGGTGTAATTGTAGAAAGTTTCGTTGAACCTGGTTCGATGATCAGCCCAGGGATGCGATTGTTTACAATTGCTGAAAATGATGAGTTTGAAGTAAAAGCTCCGATCAGTATTGATGATATTGCTAATTACGAGTCTGCAGAAAACGTTTTCTTTACCTCTTCAAAAGAAGATACAATAGGGTTTGGGAAATTGCTTCGAACATCACCCAAGATCAACACTCAAACACAATCAGTTGATGCATATTTCTCTTTGAATGGTGCTGCAAAACCAGTCATTGGATCTTTTGTAAATGTCAGCGTGATTTCTGAAGTAAAGGATAGCAGTGTTGTCCTCCCTGAAATTACCGCTCAAAATGGACGAGTGCAGATCCTCAAGGACTCTCTGATCATGGAGAAAAGTATCACCATATTAGGAACTAAACCAGATTCAGTATTTGTAAGTGGAATAAATGATGGAGAAAAAGTGATTTTACAGCCCGTAGAGAGTTATACTGATTCAACCAAATTCATTGGAATAATTAGAAACTAGATCATGCGCAGAATAGTACAATTCTTCATCGAACGACCAATTTGGACAAATGCATCTATCGCACTTGTAGTCATGTTTGGCTTGTGGTCAGTTTTTAATTTAAATCGATCGTTTTTTCCTGAATTAGATCCAAATAGAATTGTAATATCAGTATTCTATCCAGGAGCTTCTCCAGATGAAATGGAGGAAGGTGTAAGTATCAAAGTTGAGCAATCCATAAAAGGACTCAAGGGAATCGAACACATCGACGTTACGTCTCAGGAGAATTCCGCCCAAATAACTATAAGTGCATATCAAGACACTGATATGAAGGAGCTCCTAAGTGATGTGGAGAACGCCGTCAACAGTATAAATAGCTTTCCACAGGGAGCTGAAAAACCGATCATTACCCGACTAAAAACGAATAGCATGTCGAGTAACGTTGCTTTCGTCGGCATAACTGCTAAAAATCCTGATAAGATCAACAAAACCGATCTTACTAAAATGGCAAACAAAGTTGAGCGGGATCTGCTCAATACTCGTGTCATCACTCAGATCGAAAAGCAAGGTTTCCCGGATAATGAGCTTGTAGTAAATATTAGAGAAAATGACTTGTTGAGATTTCAGCTTTCCATGGAAGAGATCGCTTCGGCCATAAGCTTAAAGAACAACGACATAACAGCGGGAGTAATTCGAGGTGAGAATCAGGAGATGAATATTAGGTACAATAACAGAACAACTGTACCTTCTGAGATCGAAAATATAATTGTTCGAACATCACCAACAGGAGAAAAAATTAGAATAAAAGATGTTGCTGACGTTAAACTTGATTACGCTGAGGGTTCTCAGGAAGCTAGTTTTAATGGCAAGCCTTCTATCTCACTTCAAATACAGAAAACGGCAGAGGAGGATATTGCTGCAATTTCAGACGCTATCAAGAACTATAAAAAAGAGTTTAATGAGAAATATGATGATTACTCTTTTGAGATCTATTTTGAGTTTAACTCCATGCTGAAGGAACGTATCAACTTGCTTAGTGAGAATGGTGTTTTCGGATTAGCTCTGGTACTGCTAGCCTTGGGTCTTTTCTTGAATGTTAAATTGTCGGCCTGGGTAGCTTTTGGTATTCCGTTTTCATTTCTGGGGATGTTTATCCTTGGGATGTGGTATGGTATGACCATCAACATGATCTCTTTGTTTGGGATGATACTCGTAGTAGGAATCCTGGTTGATGATGGGATCGTGATCGCAGAAAATATCTATGCTCACTTCGAAAAAGGAAAAACAGCTTCAAAGGCTGCGTTAGATGGCACTATGGAAGTTCTTCCCTCAGTGTTTACATCTGTACTCACGACCATATTAGCATTCTCTGTGCTATTATTTGTTGAAGGATTAGAAATGATGCGGGAAATGGCATTTGTTGTAATCGCCTGTTTGTCATTCTCTCTTTTCGAAGCCTTTTTTGTACTTCCTTCTCACCTTTCAAGTAAAAAGATACTTTCAGAAAATAAGGACACCAGAATGAACATGGTTATTGGTTTGATCCTTATGATCGTTGGGATCGTTGTTATATACTTCGGAAGTCGATTGATCACCCTGGAGAAGGGCGTGATGGCAACTTTATTTCCTTTTGCTTTAATGATCGTTGGAGCTGTTATTGTTTACACTGGCTTCTCAGGTTCACCGATCGAACAAAAAGTCCGACAAGGTGCAGAGTGGTTTATAAGAAAAGTTCGTGATGTGATCTTCGTAGATTTCTTGAATTTGTTCACTTCAGACTTTAAACTCTTTAACTGGAAATTTTTGCGTGTTCGAAGAATTGCAGTATTCATTCCTTTGATATTTACGATCACAACGATCAGTCTATTGGGATCTGGTAAAATTGGAGCTACATTCTTTCCAGACATTCCACCAGATTTTTTCAATATAGAAGTCGCTTATTCTCCTGGAGACACTAAAGTCAAAACAAGAAAGTTTATTGATCGAGCGACTCAGATCCTACTGGAAGAGAACAAGAAGATCGCTGATGCTACGGGTGACACGATGCTATCATACTATACGAGTACAATTGGTGCAACGATGAACCTCGGACAATTCGGGAATCATGTTGGAATGGTCAATGTATATTACAATTCAATAGATGACATTCCGGTTGATACTTTGATCAATAGAGTGATCAGAAGGATTAATGCTGAGAAAGAAGGTAAGTTAGCTAATGATTTCTTCGTTGGTGGTTTCAATCGCTTCGGAGCCGACATAGAGTTCGGTATGTCTTCTGAAAACGCAGTGGAATTGAATGCTGCGAAAAAAGCTTTTAAAGCAGAGCTAAGTGGTATGGAGGGAGTTCAAAATGTTAAGGACAACTCTCCTGACGGACGACGTGAAGTAGACATAAAATTACTTCCTCAGGCTGAAGTATTTGGCTTAGGAAAGGCGGAAGTCGTTAATCAGATCAGAAATGGTTTCTTTGGACGAGAGACTCAACGCGTTATTATTGGTACAGATGAAGTTAAGATCTGGGTGCGTTATCCAGAAGAAGATAGAAACACGGTGTCTGACTTAAAGAACATGCGAATTAAAACCGTTACAGGTACTGCAGTTCCACTTTATCAAGTTGCTGATTTCTCTATCGACCGAGGTCCGGAAAGTTTAAAACGAAGAGATGGAGTCAGACAAGTCAAGGTCGATGCTACATCTTTATATCCTGATTCAGTAGCTGTTTTCAACACGAAAATCAGTGAAGAGATCGTTCCGAAAATAGAAGCCGCTTTCCCCGGAGTGAATTTCACCAAAATGGGACAGTTTGAGCGTTCTCAAAAAACAGGAAACAGTATGATGTATATGACTATGATCGTCTTAGTAGCGATGATCATTGTTATCTCACTTCACTTTAATTCACTCTTCCAGGCATTTATGATACTTCTTGTTATTCCTGCTGGAATTGCTGGAGCTATACTGGGACATGGAATAGTAGGAATACCTGTATCTGTATTAAGTGCATTTGGAATGATCGCATTGCTCGGTGTATTGATCAATGATGCAGTTGTTTTCCTAGATAAATACAACCAAACCATCCTTGAGGGGAAGTCAAGTCGTGAAGCAGCATACATAGCAGCTATCGCACGATTCCGCCCCATTTTATTGACAACTATTACTACAGTAGCCGGATTACTACCTCTGATAGCTGAAGAGAGCATGCAGGCTCAATTCCTGATTCCAATGGCAGTTTCAATTGCATTTGGGGTGTTATTTGGAACTCTATTCATATTGGCATTCTTCCCTTCAGCCATCCTCTATGGAAATGATATAAAAAGAATATTCAGCTATATCTGGACAGGGAAATATCCTAAGGAAGAAGAGGTTGAGACTGTCCTCCATAAACACAATGAAATTCAAGAAAAAAGATCATGAGAACGCTAACCTTATCTTTATTGATCATATCGCTTTTGAGCTTTTCTTCAATTGCTCAAGAGAAACTATCTGCTAAGCAAGCGGTCATTGAAGCTCTTGAAAATAATTTTCAGATGCAGATCAGTGAAAAACAAGTTGAGATAGCTGAGAAGAACAATTCCTGGTCTGAGGCTGGATTATTCCCTACTGTTGAGTTATCTGCCAGTCTCAATAACACAGTTGTCGATAATACCAACAACCCTTTTACTTTTACACCAGGACTCATCTATAATAGGTCATTAAGTCCTGGTATTACTGCTAATTGGAACATCTTCACGGGATTAGGGGTAAAGATCACGAAAGATAGGTTAGCACAGCTTGAAGAGCAAAGCAATGGTAACGCAAATACAATATTGGAAAACACTGCATACGACGTGCTAACTGCATATTACAATTGCTTGATGCAACGTGCTCAGTTAAATAATTTGGAGGAGGTTTTTTCAACAACTAAATTACAAGTTGCTTACGAAGAAAAAAGAACAGATCTCGGTCAATCAAATAAACTAGCACTGGCTCAGATACAGAACCAATTCTATTCTGACAGTATAAATATCATTCAACAACGGATCGATTATGAAAACGCACTGCGGAACTTACTTCTATTGATGAACGCTCCTCAGGAAGATATCGAAGGAAGTAAATTCCCTACCTTAACCGATTCACTAAAAATTGAATTAGAACCAATTGATGAAGATGTTTTGGTGGACCAGGTAACTGAGAACAATCAAAATTTGAAAAATCAAATGATCAATGTAGAACTTCAACGTACAAATACTCAATTGCAGCGCTCTTTTCTATATCCTACTCTGAACCTTCAGTTAGGCGCTAGTCCGAGTTTTGGGGATTTCAGATCGCTTAGTGACAATAACCTCGAAGCTGAAACCCAGCAGATCAACTATTTCGCGAATTTGAATCTTCGCTATACTTTATTCAATAACTGGAAGAACAAACGAGCAGTAGAAGTTTCGAAAATACAGGAAGAAATAACACAGATGAATACGGAAGAATTGAAAAAGCAATTGGTCACTAATTCAATTAATCTATCGAAACAATTCATCGTAAGAAATAAACTTGTAGATGTGGCTTCTACAAACGTCAACTATGCTCAGCAAGCGTTCGAGTTGGGTCAAAAGCGGTTTAAGTTAGGGGCAATTAATAGTATAGAATTGGCGCAGTTACGCAATGCCTATTTGAATGCAAAGCTCAACTACACCAATTTATTATTTCAACGGATTCAAACATATTTAGAGATATACAGGATATCAGGAAACCTACTTTTAACTTACAACAATTAAAAGTGAGTAACAAGATTATGCTTTTCGATCAACTTTCTCATATTGATCAAGGCGTATCTCATTCTTCCTAGAGCAGTATTAATGCTAACATCCTCTTTCTCTGCAATATCCTTAAATGACATACCCTTGAATATTCTCATTTGCAGAATATCTCGTTGAGCGTCTGGTAAATGATCGATAAGATCTACCATTTGCTGTTCAAGTTCCTCCTTTGTTATAGAGTCTTCAACATTATCTTCCTTCAATTCTAAAACTGAAAAAATATTAAAGTCATCTGATTTCGAACTCGATTCAGAGATCATTCGAACCTTATTTGCTTTTCGGAAGTGGTCGATCATCAAGTTATGTGCAATACGCATTGCCCAAGGCAGAAATTTACCTTCTTCGTTGTACTTCCCTTTTTTTAGGGTTTTAACGATCTTGATGAAAGTATCCTGAAAAATATCCTGTGACTTCGCATGATCGCGAATTTTCATAAAGATGTAGTTATATATACGGTCTTTATGACGCATCAAAAGCGTTTCAAACGCCTTTTCATTTCCTTTAAGATAATGAGAAACTAACGCTCTATCTTCTAGCTGTTGTAAATCCATAATTACTCAATTTTTGAGATTAGAAAAATTTCAAAATGTTCTTAGAGTAAAAATGTTTCGATAAGCGTTTTCGTTTTTAGTTAAACCCAAATATAGTACTTTCCTGAAATACAGCAAAAACCGAACCGTAAATTCAATTTAACTGTAGCTTTCACTTATTTAACGGAAACAAAAGTGACAGGGTTGGAAGAAAATTAGTTTTTTTTGAAAAAAAATTAGCAAAGTTATATCCGTTGCCTATTTTTGGCGACATAAAAACGTATAGGATATGCCAAAGTTATCAGATAAAGCGAGACAGATGCCGGCTTCACCAATTCGTAAATTGGTTCCATTTGCAGAAGCTGCCAAGAATAAAGGAAAACACGTTATCCATTTGAATATTGGTCAACCCGATATCCCAACTCCCGATTCTGCATTAACGGCTGTTAAGAATAATGACTTAAAAGTATTGGAGTACTCTCACTCTGCTGGTTTTGAATCTTACAGAAAAGGATTAACCAAGTATTACAAAAAGTTTGGAATTCAAGTAAATCATGAACAATTACTTGTAACAACTGGAGGTTCTGAAGCATTGTCTTTTGCTTTTTCTTCTTGCTGTAATCCAGGTGATGAGATCATTATTCCTGAACCGTTCTACGCGAATTACAATGGATTTGCTGTAAACGCTGGATTGAAAGTGATACCCGTAACTGCAAAAATTCAAGATGGCTTTGCGCTTCCTCCAGTAGAAGAATTTGAAAAGAGAATTACTTCAAAGACGAAAGCTATAATGATCTGTAATCCTGCTAACCCAACTGGGTATCTATACACCAAAGAAGAAATACAGAAATTGAGTACGATCGTCAAAAAGCATGATCTTTTCCTTTTCGCAGATGAAGTATATAGAGAATTTTGTTACGACGGTGCTCAACCTTTTTCAGTAATGCAATTAGATGGTCTTGATGACAATGTTGTAATGGTTGACTCAGTTTCCAAACGATATTCAATGTGTGGTGCTCGAATTGGGGCATTGATCACTAAAAATAAAGAGGTACTGGATACTGCTCTTAAATTTGCACAGGCAAGACTTTCACCACCAACATACGCTCAGATAGCAGCAGAAGCAGCTTTAGATACGCCGGACAGTTATTTTGATGGAGTAACAGAAGAGTATGTTAAAAGACGTGATGCAATGGTTGATGGTCTGAATAATATACCAGGTGTTACTTGTCCACGTCCAAAAGGAGCGTTCTATTGTGTAGCTGAATTTCCAGTTGATGATACAGAAAAATTCTGTCAATGGCTTCTCGAGGATTTTGAACTAAATGGTAATACTGTAATGATGGCTCCACTTAGTGGTTTCTACGCAACTCCTGGTTTAGGTAAAAAGGAAGCTCGAATTGCATACGTTTTAGAATTAGACGAACTTAAAAAAGCTCTTGCTTGCCTTGAAAAGGCGTTAGAGGTATATCCTGGACGCGTGTAAAATGGAAACTGATCAAGGAATAAAGGTTGCGGTTGATACTGTTGTTTTCGGATATGATAAGAAGGGACTTTCAGTTCTTCTTATTGAACGAAAAAGTCCGGATGGTAAAAAGAAGTGGGCGCTTCCAGGAGGATTTGTAGAAGTAAACGAAGATCTTCTGGATGCTGCGAAAAGAGAATTAAAGGAAGAGACGAACTTATCCCTTACCTACTTAAAGCAATTTGAGACTTTTGGAGCTGTAGATCGCGATAAAAGAGGGCGGGTAATATCAATAGCTCACCTGGTTTTGATCAATAAATCAAAGCGTTCGATCAAAGCTGGAGATGATGCGAAAAGTGTAAAATGGCTGCCTTTAAACATGATGCCTAAACTAGCTTTTGATCACAATGAGATAATTGATAAGGCTACTGATGTCCTTCGAAAAAAGATCGCCTCTCTTACCACTGACTGCGTAGAAGACATCCCATCCACGCAAGAGACCAAAATAATCAGTCAATTTCTTGATAAAGAATAAATAGCTTAAACCGCGTTAACAAAACGCGGTTTTTTTATTGCTTTTAATGACCGATTCAGATCTTCCTGAAGATCTTCAACCGCCTCTAACCCTATAGATAATCGGATCAATCCATCCGTTATCCCCATCTCAAGTCTTACTTCTTCTGACAATTTAGAATGTGTTGAACTAGAAGGGTGAGTCACGATAGATCGAGTATCGCCTAAGTTGGCAGTAATCGAAAAAAGTTTCAATTCATCCATAAACCTCAAACCTGCTTCTTTGCCTCCTTGAAGTTCAAAACATATGATTCCTCCACCTTTTTTCATTTGTTTTATAGCTAGATCATATTGAGGATGAGAAGGTAGATGAGGATATCTCACAAATTTCACTTGTTCGTTTTGCTCCAGCCATTTCGCAATTGAAAGAGCATTGTTGCAATGTCTCTCCAGTCTTACGTCCAACGTTTCAAGTGATTTTGACAACACCCATGCATTAAAAGGGCTTAGTGCAGGTCCCGAATGACGTGAGAATGCCTGTACTTTGTCAATGATCTCCTGACTACTGATAATTGCCCCTCCCAACGTTCTTCCTTGACCATCAATATACTTCGTTGCGGAATGAATAACAATATCTGCACCCAATTCTAATGGCTTCTGTAAGATCGGAGTAGCAAAACAATTATCTACAACCAAGAGTATGTTTCTCGCCTTACAAATTTCAGCCACAGCAGCAATATCTATAAGTTCCAGACCTGGGTTAGATGGTGTTTCTATATAAACTATTTTTGTTTGGTCTGTGATATGATCTTCAATTGAAGTCATTTCCCCAGCCAAAAGAAAATCGCTGGAAATACCCCACTTAGTAAAAACTTCATTCAGAAGTTTGTGCGTACTTCCGAACAAAGCGTTTGAGGAGATCACGTGGTCTCCTTGTTCCAGTAATGCTGCAAAAGTACTGAAGACAGCTGCCATCCCAGAAGCTGTAGCCCAACCTGCCTGTCCTTTCTCTAAGGCTGTTAGTTTAAGCAGAAACTCCTCCACGGATGGGTTGGAATATCGTGAATATACATTTCCTTGTTGCTCTTCTGCAAAAAGTGCTCGCATTTCCTCACTGTTTTCGAATTGAAAACTACTTGTTAAATGAATCGGCGAGCTGTGTCCAGGAATTTGATTACTGGATGCTTTCGTTCTAATGGCTAATGTACTTTCCTTCATATCTCTGTTTTTTCAGCTATTACTGTTTGATCATTTTTATCCAGAGTACCTTTATTATTTTCCGGAAGTACCGCTAAAAATAGACTTTCTCTATCGTTAAAGTTTATGTCTTTCAACGTGGACAATGAAACGAAACCTGTTTTGTAATGATAATCGTTACCGTGATATTCCTCACTGGTCTTTTCAAAACGAACTGCAGCTAATTCTTGAGCACTTGTACTACCGATATATACATTAATATTGTAGTTATCCGTTATCGAAAGAGATGATGCGACGATCTCTTTTCTGTACTCATATTTATAATCAAATTGTAATGCACTTATGTCCGACAACACAGCACTCGCTGTTGGGAAAGCTCCAGCTCCTCGGCCTACCAGTGTTTGTTGATCTGAGAATAATCCCTTTACTGCCACAGCATTGAAAGAGTCATTTACATTATAAGTAGGGTGATCTTCCTTAACAAAGTGAGGAGCAACAACGGGAATTAATTGATTTTTATCTCGAATCACATTAGATATGAGCTTGAGGCGAAAGTTCTTTTCCTTTCCGAATTGTACATCTTGATTCTTAACATGTCTTATTCCGTAATTAAAGATCTGATCAGGATCAACCGTCAATCCAAATGCATGCTTTATAAGTATGGACAATTTATATTTTGCATCGAACCCATCGACGTCAAGTGTCGGATCGCTTTCTGCAAAACCAAGATCTTGTGCTTCCTGCAGGGCTTCAGCATAACTTTTACCATTATCTGTTTGAGAAAATATATAATTAGTCGTCCCGTTGCAAATTCCCTCCACCTTACTTATAGAGTCCGTATTATAGTATTCTTCCAATGTTCGAATGATGGGTATACTGGCACATACAGCTGCCTCATATAAAAAGGAAACTTGATTTTCTCGAGCTGTTTTAATTAACTCTTCCAGATGGTTTGCGATCAACTTTTTATTAGCTGAAACCACATTTTTCCCACGTTTCAATGCTTTAACAACGATGTGATAAGCTGCATCGGCGTCATCTATTAATTCCACGACGGTATTTACTTCATCATCTTCAAGGATCACATTTGGATCAAACGAAAAATTACTCGCGTCGATCTCTCGCTTTTTACTTTTATCCTTTACAACAATATGTTTAATGTTGGCATTTATTAATTCTGTTTGTTCAAGGACATCGTAGAGTCCTTTTCCAACACATCCAAAGCCAAATAATCCAATAGTTAATTCTTTTTTCATTTTTGCTTAGTTTAAATAGTTTGATTTAAATTTTGTGTAAGTAGTTGGTCTTAGTTTTTGCTCATGTAGATCGATAAGAATCTTATTCAACTGCTCTCCTTCGATCAAAAATCCATCATGACCGTAAATGGAATCTATTTTTTTAAACACTCCATTTTGTGCATATTCAGCAATCTCTTCCTGTTCATTTGGAGGAAAGAGCACATCGCTTGAAACACCAATTGTCAGAAGTTTAGTCGATAAATTTGAAAGCGCATGTCTGATTCCTCCTCTATCACGACCAATGTTGTGACTATCCATTGCTTTACTTAATGTCCAATACGAATAAGGTGAAAAACGCTCAACAATCTTATCTCCCTGGTAGTTTTGATATGATGAAGCTTTATAACTATCGATCTTAAAATCATGTTCTTCATTTTGCGTGGCGGCATAGCAATCATAGCTTCTATAGCTTAGTAGTGCTGCCGCTCTTGCTGCTTTCAACCCATACTTTCCACCATTTTTAAAATTTGACCGAAAAGTTTCATCACTCCAAATCGCCATTCGCTGAGATTCATTAAAAGCAATGCCCCAAGGAGAGTGTTTAGCGTTTGCAGCAATTACACAGACATTCTCAAATCTATCAGGGTCCTGAAGTGTCCATTCAAGAGCTTGTTGACCTCCTAATGAAGGTCCAATTAGTGTTTTAATCTTTTCCAATCCCAGAAAATCAGCTAGGCGCTCATGAACTTTCACAATATCCCGGATCGTGATCACAGGAAAATTTCTTCTTTCATAACCACGAGGCAAGATTTTACTGGATGGACCAGTAGTTCCGTAGCAAGACCCCAATACATTTGCACATACGATAAAGTACTTATCAGGATCAAGGAATTTACCTTTACCAAAGATAGGTTTCCACCATTTGTGAACCTGATCATCACCAGTTAAAGCATGACAGACCCAGATCACATTTGATCCGTCACGGTTTAATTTTCCATACGTTGAATATTGAACTGTTACTTCAGGAAGAAACTCTCCACCTTCAAGTAAAATCGCTTCAAAACTTATCTCTTTTCTCATGATCATTTGATTTAAAGACCCCAGCAATAAATTTACTGCCGGGGTCCATGTTTTTATATTACTTTTTCTGGTTCAGGTGTTCTCACAAAAGCTTGTGAAAGGTCATTGATCAAGTCTTCAGGATGCTCTATACCTACTGACAATCTTAATAATCCAGGTATTGCACCAGAACTTAATTGCTCCTCATAAGACAACTGTTCATGAGTTGTAGATGAAGGGTGAATGATCAGCGTCTTCGCATCACCGACATTGGCGAGGTGCGATATGAGCTGAACACTATTTACAAATTTGTCCGCTGCTTCTTTTCCTCCTTTCAGTTTGAAACTAAGCACACCGCCAAACCCATTTTTTAAATACTCTTTTGCTCTGGAATGATATTTAGAGCTTTCGAGTCCAGGGTAATTTACGTACTCTACTTCCTCGTGCGTTTCTAGCCATTTCGCAATGGTTAACGCATTATTGACTGTCTTCTCAACTCTTAGAGAAAGTGTTTCAAGACCTTGGATCAATTGGAAAGAATTAAATGGAGAAAGAGCAGGCCCGAAATCTCTGAGACCTTCAACTCTTGCCCGTATGGCAAAAGCGATATTTCCAAACGGACCATCTTTTCCAAAAACATCGGAAAATACTAACCCGTGATAACCTTTCGAAGGCTCAGAGAATTGTGGGTATTTACCATTGCCCCAATCGTATTTACCTGCATCTACAATGACACCTCCAATACTTGTTCCATGACCTCCGATCCACTTAGTTGCTGAAGCTACGACAATGTCTGCTCCATGTTCGATCGGTCTAAATAAATAACCAGCAGCTCCAAACGTGTTATCCACAACTAGAGGAATATTCTGAGATTTAGCTAATTTTGAAATGGCATCGAAATCTGCAACACTGAAGGCCGGATTTCCGATCGTTTCTAGGTAGATCGCTTTAGTGTTCTCATCTATCTGATCAATGAAATCTTCTGGCTCGATTCCGTTCGCAAATCTTGCTTCTATACCTAGTCGTTCAAACGCTACCTTGAACTGATTGAACGTTCCACCATATAAGTGCGGGGACGTTACGAAATTGTCTCCTGTTTGAAGAATATTGTTCAATGCAATAAACTGAGCAGCTTGTCCACTAGCTACTGCAACAGCGGCAACCCCTCCTTCCAGAGCTGCTATTCTTTTTTCGAACACATCTGTAGTTGGATTCATGATCCTTGTGTAAATATTTCCGAACTCTTTCAATCCAAAAAGATTTGCGGCATGTTCAGAATCATTGAATACATAAGATGATGTTTGATAAATAGGTACTGCTCTTGATCCTGTTTGAGCATCTACCTCTTGTCCAGCGTGTAGCTGAAGTGTTTCGAAATGATAATTTTCTTGTGACATAATTGTTTAATTAAAAAATTGAATAAAAAAAGGGGAATACAGTCTCTGGGCCCTTGAGACTGGCTAAATAGAAAACATATGTTGACCGCTTATTTTAGCAGCAACACATGCACCAACAGCAACAACACATCGTCGAGCTGAAAGACGATAAAATAACTTGTGAGAGTCGCGTTTCTCGCGAACTAATTTGGAATGTAATTTTTTCTTGTGCTTCCATAACTTGCATTTATATTCTCCTGCTTTATTGCAGAATCTGGAATTGGCACCGGTTTTCCAATGTTGAAATAAACTTCAACACTTAAAGTTGGTTGCCCGAGGGTCATAGAGCCAGTCTCTCACCTCATCTTTATAAATTTCAATTTTTCCCGAATGGGAATCGTTGCCACAAATGTATGTATAAATATATTTAACATCCAAGAAAAAAATTAAAAAAAAGAAATTGTGCGGATTTTAACTGCATTAAAACCACACATATTTTTATTTAACAATCCGCTGAATGTCAACAAAAAAGGCCACTTTAAAAGTGACCTTCATTAACTATACTATTGGAAAGAATTATTTTTTATATCTCAACGGTTTTCTGAAACGTTCTTGTTTTTTTCGATAAACTCTATCTGTTGCTCTTAAATTATGAACGATTACTCTTGAATCCACAGATTTTTTGATCCCTACGACCTTTCGTTTTCTTACAGGAACGATGTCCGCTCTTTGCTTTTTGATGTGATGAGCTTTGATGTATTCTACTTTGGGTTTATCCAATTTTCGTTCTTGAGCGTAACTTTGAAAACTAAACATAAGTGTTAACGCACCTAAAATACCAGTTGTTATAATCTTATTTTCCATGACTCAATGTTTACTGTAATGAAAACAATTTCTGTGCCAAGCTAACGAGACCTTTTAATTGACTTCAAGAATCTCCACCTCCGTTCTTCGGTTTTCCTGGTGTTTTTCTTCTGAACACTCCACTCCATCCTTACATTCATTTACAAGTCTAGACTCTCCATACCCTCTTGCCTTTATAGCATTTTTTGGAACACCTTTTTCGATCAGGTAATCCACACAACTTTGTGCTCTTCTTTGCGATAGATCTTGATTGTATCTCCTACTACCTCTTGAGTCAGTATGGGCACTCAACTCGATCTTTAGATCATTAGCAATTAAAAATTGTGCTAGTTTATCTAGAGAAGTTTTACTTTCCTCTCTTAGGCTTGCCTCATTCAGGTCATAGAATATATTCTCAAGTTTGAACTTTTCACCTTCTTTGATCTTAGGAAGTGCCAGTTCCAACTCAACATATTTGTCGCTATAGTTTCCGGTTTTAAACCCAGACTCTCCATCAATGTATCCTTTCTTAGAAGCTCTAGCCCAGTAATCCTGATGACGCTTAACCTGAATTGAAACATTTCCATTCTCATCTGTATAAACAAGTGTGTCCTTCTGCGTTTTTTGATTCAATACACTTACAAGTGCCGAAGGAATCGGTTTTCCATTACTCTCTTTGACAACATGTAATTTTACTGTTATCATGGTTGGATTCAAGGCAAGATCTCTTTCGATCACAGAATCTGAACTTATATTGTAGGTACTAAATGCTACTTTCTCATCAAGTTCAAAGAACTCTTTTTCTGTGGACAATGCATAATCATTGAATATGCTCAATTTAGCTTCAAAAGAACCGTCAATGCCAGAAGAAAGCAACGTTGTGTCTGAGGTATTCTTATTGATCAAACAAACTGGCTGATCATTGAGGTATTCTCTTGGTTTATAATTGACATAAACCTTTCCTTTTAGCGTGATAGAAGGATAATCCTTTTTCCATTTATAAATACGATCAATAAAATCACCGCGATCTGAAGAAAAGTATCCCTTTTCAGCTGTGGAATCAGCAATAAGACCAAAATCGTCAGCCTCAGAATTTATCCCTTTTCCCATGTTTAAAGGCTGAGCTCCTGGGTTATTCAAGTCAAGCATAAAAACATCCAGACCTCCAAGGCCAATCAAACCATTTGATGCAAAGTATAGTTTATTGTTCGAACTGATAAAGGGAAACATTTCTTCCCCTTCAGTATTTACCGCTTCCAAATTCACCGGCTCTTGCCACTGACCGTATTTTAGTTCTGAATAATAAATATCGGTTTTCCCTTTCCCACCAGGTCGATCTGAAACAAAATATAAACGTTTCCCGTCCGGTGAAAAGCATCCATGGCCTGTGTTTGCATTTTTGACATCATGAGGAAACTTTTTTAACTCTGACCATTCTCCCTCATCCGTTTTGCTACTCAAGTATAAAGCAAGGTATCTAACACCATCATTCTTTTCTTTGTTACTATAGTTATGCGTAATAACCATTTTCGTTTCATTCGAATTAAAAGCAACAGGTCCATCATGTTTACGTGAAAAGAAATTACCAGAAAGAGGTTTAGGTTTACCCCAACTTTCTCCTTCTCTTTCAACTTGCAGAATATTCGTGAAATATCCATGATCCCAGGCGTATCTTCCTGTCAAGAAACCTTTATTAACTGATTTTGTAGTAAAAACTAGTCCATCATCATAAAAGAACGGAGCAAAATCTCCCTGATCCGAATTAAATGGCATCACATTTACTTCATTCATCACGGAGTCCTTCATTATTACATATAACTCAGTTCCCTTGTCTGCAATTCGTTGAAAAAAGGTATTATCAGGAAATATATTCTTCGCGGTATTTGCAACCGATTTAGATTGATCATATTGACGCATCATCCTCAACTGATTGATGTACATGTGATAATCACTCTCCGTTAGCGATTTGAAATCGATCTTCTGCAATTGATCAAAATAGTAATTTGACTTTTCGAATTGAAAAATTTTACCATATGAAATAGCCGCTTTTCTTACATAATCTTTATTACCCTTCTTTTTAGCCAAGAACTTATCTGCAAGTTCTGCGTACATTGGAGCCGCGTCAAAATAGGCTAAATTCTCAAAGTGATCATCAGCCAGCTTCGCCTTCAATTGTGCATTAAGCTGTGAAACACTAATAATGAACAAAAAAATCAATGATAAAGTAGATCTCATCTTAGAAATATCTTGGTGATGTAAACAAGTTCTTCTTGGAAGCAATATCTATTTGCAATAAGATCTCGTGAGATCCTGATTGGTAACTAGATAATCTATTCACAGGGAATTCAAATCCATAACCGACATGAATTAAGTTTTTGTAATTGTAAACAAAATTCAATCCTACAGCTTCGTGGAACCTATAAAACGCTCCTGCCCAGAACCTTTCATACAACAAGAAGTTTGTATTTAGATCAAAGGTCAATGGGCTATTCGGAGTTATTTTTAAAAGTGTTGTTGGCTTAAACTTAACTACACTATTCAATGTGAAGACCTTTCCTCCCGTAATAAAGAAATGTCGTTGGTTTAATGCAGTTTGTACATTATCCGTATTTAACACTTTGGATTCAAATAATCTGGGACTTGAAACCCCAAAGTAAAATGATTCATTGTAGTAATAGAGCCCTCCTCCAACATTACCTTTTGTAGCAGAAACCTGTTCTCCATAAAACGGATCTGTTGGATCCTGAACACTAAGATCAGTGAAATCGTAAGACATAACATCCATTCCAAACGAAAGCCCAAACGCTAATCGATCATTCTTTTCGTTCAAACGAATTCCAGAACTCACATTATAATATGCTGCTGTTCGTTTTCTTGATCCTACCTGATCGTTTACAAGGTTCAACCCCATACCCAGACTTTGTCCCATTACTGGCGTATGAACAGAAAGGAATTGAGTACTTGGAGCACCTTCAAAGTTCACCCATTGAAAACGAGCCATAGAGACAATACTCAAAGCACTTTTACTTCCTGCATAAGCTGGATTATAATATAACGGGTTGTAGTTGTATAATGATAATTGTTCGTCCTGTTGACCATAAGAAGTCGAAAAAGTCGAACAAAAAACTATCAAACAAAATATGTATTTATATCTCATCATTCCTCCTTTATTAATACTGTAATTCGATGTATCCTTTGAAAGGATCCGTAACACCATCATTCAGCTTGATCACATAGAAGTATGTTCCACTCGGTACTTTCCCCTCTTCACTTCCAACTTTTAACCCTCTGTTTACTTCACCTGACCAATCATTTAGATAAGGTGAGGCATAAAACGTTAAGTTCCCCCATCGATTATAGATAAAGACTTCGGCATTAGGATAATTTTCTATTCCTGTTATCACCCAGGCATCATTCTGTGCATCCTGATTAGGTGATATAAACTCAGGAATAAACAAACATTCAGGTGATACAATTACTTCCACTTCTACGGAATCGGTATCAGAACAGCCTTCTGTACTTGTTCCAGTCACGTAATAAATCCCTCCATTCTCAATCGCCACAGGATCAATAGTTACAGATGACCCTGTTTCACTAAAACCATCTGGTCCTGACCAAGAATACGTTGCAGCACCTTCAGCATTGAGGTAAAGTGGATCACCTGGGCACAACACAGAATCACTTGCCGTTAAGTCGACATTATCAAAAGTTGCACTTTCAACAAAAACAGAATCTGAATCCTGACAACCATTTGCATCTGTGACTTCCAGTAAATAATAACCTTCATTATCTATTGAAAAGTCCGTTATAACAACATTTTGATTTGTTGAACCGAATCCGTTAGGACCTGACCAGTTATACGATCCTCCACCATCACCATAAAGCTCTCCGACAGTCCCTTCACAAAAAGTAGGGTTTGTATTTCCATCAGCGGATGCATTTGCAGATGGTAAAGATACAACTGTCACTTCCACAGAATCTAAAGATGAACAACCGTTTCCATCAACTCCTGTTAGTACATACCATCCAGAATCATTTGTATCAACATTGTTCAAAGAAACTGGACTACCAACAGCTGAAAAACCATTTGGACCCGTCCAGCTAAGAGATGATGCCCCACTACCGTTTAGTGTTATTTCATTGTTTGCACAAACAGAAGTATCTTGAGCTGAAGAACTCACACTAAGTGTTGGATTCGGGTTTAGTGATATTGATTCACAATTAGAAGGACTTACACAGTTGGAAGCTTCAGCTACAACGCAATAATTACCATCCGTTGCACTATTGATCTCCAATGTGAATGAATTATCATTTGAATTGAAACTATTAGGTCCTGACCATGTCAGAGTAGCATTTGGATCGCTACTGCTCGCAGTAAAAGTAACTGAATCCCCATCGCATACTGAATTCGATGTAACAGTAACATTAGGAGCAGGAGGTGCGCCAGGATTAGAAATACTGAAAGGTCCAAATTCATCGCTACACAAATTTGCGTCTGTAACAGTTAAATGATATAAACCAGCAGGAACATTATTGAGGTCAAGAGCTGTTCCAACAGTATTGTTATTACCATCTACCCATTCAAAACTAAAGCCTGGATTCCCAGAAACAACACCTCCAGTCAAAGCTCCATTACTTAATCCACAATCTGCATCTGTTGCTGACGGATTTGCCGATAAAGTAGGGAGTTGATTCACATTTACGGTAACCATTTCTGAAGACTCACAACCATCTAGGTTCCCAGTTACAGTATAATTTGTTGTTGTACCTGGATTAACAGTGATCGTATTTCCAGAAGCTCCATTACTCCAAGTATAAGTTGTTGCTCCCCCCGCTGTTATTGTTACTGATTCATCAGCACATATAGTCGTATTAATTCCTGTGCTTAAAGTTATTGAGGGAAGAGGATTTACCTCAACGGTTACTTCGAGAGTTTGTTTATAATCACATAAACCAGTGACCTCACATGTATATGTCGTTGTGACGCTTGGAGAAACAGTAACACTCTGAGATGTTGCTCCATTGTGTGTCCATTCGTAGCTAGTTGCTCCAGACGGTGCAGTGAGAGTAGTAGATTCACCAACGCATATTGCTGGAACATCTGGAATATCAGGAAATTGAACACCCGAATTAGCAGATATCATGTAACTACAAATATCACCTGCATAACCATCCACCATTAAGTAGTAGTCCTCTCCAATAGTCAAGTTATTTGCAGTGATCGTAAAGCCAGTACTGTTTTCCTCGAAATTTGAAACAGGAATAAAGTTATCACAATTCTCACCGTCAAAGATCTGCATTTGAATTCCACCGCTTGGATAACCCCCTACATAACAATCATAGACTGAAACGTTCAGAACTGCAGTAACATCAGAAGCAGTAAATGAGATCCATGAGTTATTGTCAATTGAAACATCATAAAACGGAGCACCAGAACCCCAAGATCCTCCTTGTCCAAATATACCTCCTGTATTCGTACCTGGTGTATAGGTATAATTCGGCGGATCGTTTTGCTCTGCATTTCCACGCATGTTTCCAGGTCTTGTAGCAGTATAGGCTGCACTTGTCGATCCTGAGTATCCATTGATATCACAAATGTAGAGTGCATTCACACAATCATCGTTCAAAGCTGTATTAACGCAAAAGCCAAACTCTCCTTGACTTGTTCCATATCCGAAGTATCTCAGGTACACCGTATCTCCGGGAGTCAATCCATTTTCCGTGATCATTGGTAACAGATCATGTCCTGAACCGGGATAATTATGATCATCTGAACACGCTATCTGAGTGAGTGTATTACATGAATTACCAGAATACAACGCCATAACTCCATCCGTTAATGCACCACCTCCTAAATTCGGTTCCGAGGTAATGTTGATATTACCCGTGGATGGGACAACAATCTTAAACCAAACATCCGCTGTTCCACTGGTAAATCCACCTTGAGCAGCCCCACTACCACCAACACATGATGATGGAGCTGGAATACTAGATGTTGAAGCGCCAACGTTTGTAAACGTTGCATAACTGCACGCCGAAGTTACAGCCGGCATAACAATTCCCGAACAAGGTTCGTCATTCGTAGGAGCTGGTGTAGGGGTTCCAACTACACACACATCAAAATCTCCTGTAGTTCCTGTGTAATAATCGTATACTCGGAAATAATATGTTTGTCCTGGAGTCAGACCTACTGCATTGATCGTTTCTGTCCCTCCCGTGAATGTGTTGTCTGCACAGTATAAGCTCGTCAGAGATGAACAAGACCCTTCATATAATTGAACTACAAGGTCTAAATTTGATTGAGGTGAAACATTAATCTCCTGCACAGCATTTGTAGCTACAAAACTGAACCAAACGTCGTCATCAGCATTACCAGAACATCCAGGTAATGAATTCGTAACTCCATTGTTGTTGTAAGATTCGGGAACACATGTAGAGTTTACATTTAAAGCTATCGCACCACTACAAGCATCATTTGAGGGAGGAGTTGGAGGATTCGTTACACATATTGTAAAATCACCGGAACCAGAACCTGTACCCCAATGATAAACTCTGATCTTATAAGTCTGACCTGGAGTAAATCCAGTATAAGAAAATGATTCATCAACTGCAGTTCCAAAATTATCTGTACAACCTAAAGAGATCAATGAAGCACACGTACTGGAAAAGACTTGTAATACTGGATCGTAATTCGAACTAGCACCGACCGTGATCTCATGAGATGAAGAAGTCGCAACAAACTCATACCAAACATCATCATCTGCATTACCAGAACATCCAGGTATGGTTTGAGTTGCTCCGGCAGAAGTACCAATTGTTGGAGCTGAACAGTTCGCGGTCACAGACAACGCTGGAGAAAAAGAACATCCATCTGTTTGACTGAAACCAGTAGCCGCAAAAAGTGCAGCCATTAATATCATAACAGCATTTTTTAACATCATAATTGAATTATTTAGATGATTTTAATTGAATGAACCTTTCTGGCTTCAGCCCATTTCTCAAAATGATGGCCTTAATTTCAGCAGGAGAGAAGATAAAAGGGTCCTTTTTGCTTTCGTCTTTCTTAGTATAAATCAAAAGCTCACCCATTTTCTTTTCCACTTTATATTTTGCCTTAACAGAAGTAACCCCTTCGATCTTCATAGATTCTTTCTCCAGTTCTTTTACAAAAGCTGAATCGATATCACCTGAAAACGAATAAGAATATAATTCCTCTTGTGAAAATGATAGAGTCGATAATGTGAGGCAGAATAAAGCCAGTAGTAGTTTCATATGCATAACTGTTTGTGTGATTTATAAAACAGAAATACAAAATAACGAAAAAAAACTACAAAGGCATAATTAATCGTTTGTCGCTTAAATATCACTAATGATTATGTTCAATCACGTAATCTAAAACTTTACGCATTAAATGAACCCGATCTTTACCTCGGACATTATGTTCATGCATCGGATATGGAAAGAAATCTACTTGAATACCTAGCTCTACGAACTTCTGAACTAAAGCGAGATTATGCTGCATAACTACGACATTGTCTGCAGTACCATGGATCATCAAAAGGTCTCCTTTAAGCTTATCTGCGTTTTCAAGTAAACTAGCGTTCTTGTATCCTTTTTCGTTTTGGTCAGGACGGTCCATATAGCGCTCACCGTACATGATCTCATAAAACTTCCAATCGGTTACAAGTCCACCTGCTACACCTACATTATATACATCCGAAGCTTTCATCATCATTGTACCTGTCATGAAACCTCCGAAACTCCAGCCATGAACAGCGATCCTATCAGCATCGACAAATGGCAAGCTTTTAAGATAGTTGGCTCCAGCAAGTTGGTCTTCTAGTTCAACAGTTCCTAACTGCCTGTGAATCACATGTTCAAATTTTGCTCCACGGTTTGCAGATCCTCTATTATCTACTGTGTAAACGATATATCCTTGATTTGCTAAGCAATGCATCCAAAGACTTGCTCCATCCAACCATCTATTCGTAATTAGCTGAGCATGAGGTCCGCCATAGACATATACTAAAACTGGATATTTGGCTGTGCTATCAAAATCATATGGTTTGATCATTCGAGTATACAACTGTGTTCCATCTTTTGCCTCTATTGTTCCAATCTCAGCATGCTTGATCTTGTGATCCTTTAAAGGGTTTGCAGCTTTGATCAGTTCTTGATATTCCTTTCCATTTTTATAGATCACGGAACGAGAGGGAACATCGTGCGAAGAGTAATTAGAGAAAACGAACTTTCCATCGTTATGCACCACTGCACTGTGTGTTCCTTCAGCTTCAGTTATTAATTCCTGATTACCATTTTGATCTACTTTGTATACCATTGTATTTAGTGGATTTTCTCCTGTAGCAGTGAAGAAAACTTCTCCTTCTTTAGTTGAATTTAAAATTGACTTCACTGGAAAATCATTTTTTGTTAACTGTTTTAATAATCCATCAGTGATCGAGTACAAGTAAAAATTATCATAACCATCTCTCTCGCTTACCCAAACGAACCGATCATTAGAACCTCCAACAAAAAGGGCTGGTCTTTCTGGTTCAACCCATGTTTCACTTTTTTCCTCAAATACCGTCTTGATAAACTCACCTGTATTACTATATGCTGATAGCCACATATGGTCTTGATCTCTATTAACCTCTGCTATCAAAACCTTCTTGCCATCTGGTGACCAAGAAAAGTTTGTGAGATAACTCTCATTTCCAGACTTTGGAGAAATATAACTTACGCTTTCTCCATCCAGATCATAGATCCCAACTTTTGCTTTTTCACTTTTCTGACCAGCCATTGGATACTTTATCGAATTCAATTCACCTGGGTACTCGTTTATATTAAGCAATGGGTAGTCATGTACTTCAGTTTCATCTTTTTGATAAAATGCAAGTTGCTCACCATCATTTGACCAAAACAGTCCACCAGTTATTCCAAATTCACTTCGTGCGATAGCCTGACCTGAAACAATGTTTGGATCATCGAAAGCGGTCACAGCAGTTGGTTCTTTTATTTCATAAGAATCAGATTGAAATTCATTAAAATCGGTTATGTAAATGTTATTATCCATCGTAAACGCAATGCGTCCAGTTGACTTGTGAATAACATGGTTTTTAGAGTTTTCAGGTAATTTAATGTATTGACCTGCCATTTCATTTAAATGGAATACCACAAAGTCATTTCCCTGATAAACATAAATCGAGTTCTCATCTTTCCATTCAACATTAGCAAAGTATTGAAACTTACTTCCCACAAGTTCATTGAGCTTCATAATGTTGATCAGGCTTTCTTCGTTACCTTTAACATCTGACTTCATTAGATCAATATAACCTTTAGCATAGGCAAAATCCTCTGTTTTTGGAATCCAGTTAAAACCAAAGATCTGCTTTGGGTAAAACTTTGAATACTGTCCCATAACAGCTTCTTCAAGAGTAAGCTCTTTTTGAGCAAAAACATTAACTGAAACAAGGATCGCTAATATTAAAGAACTAATAAACTTCATGTCATTTACAGATTTAGAGCCTTAAAAGTACTAAAAGCAAAGGAATTCGAGTATTATTTTCATAATTTCGCAGGTTCAAAAGCATTAACGCGCTTAGTTTTTTCAATCTTTTCAACAATCTTCTTGTGAATGAAAACAAGAAGTTATATCTTTGCAGCCCAAATTTTGGGGATTTATTGTCTTATTTAAATTATAAAGAAGTGGATACATTAAGTTACAAGACTGTTTCTGCCAATAAAGAGAACGCTGATAAGAAGTGGCTATTGGTTGATGCAGAAGGCGAAACGCTTGGGCGTCTAGCAAGCAAAGTAGCGCAATTAATCCGTGGAAAACACAAACCAAACTTTACTCCTCACGCAGATTGTGGTGACAATGTTATCGTAATCAATGCTGAGAAGGTAGAGTTAACAGGTAACAAATGGTCGGATAAAACATATATCCGTCACACAGGTTATCCTGGTGGTCAACGTTCTCTAACGGCTGAAGAGCTACGTGAAAAACGTCCAGCACGTTTAGTAGAAATGGCAGTTAAAGGGATGCTTCCTAAGAACAAATTAGGAAATCAGCTTTACAAAAACCTTAAGGTATTTGTAGGTACTGAGCATACTCATGACGCACAGAAGCCAGAAAAATTCAATCTAGAATCAATCAAATAGTAAGGTATGGAAATCATTAATACATTAGGTAGAAGAAAAACTTCTGTTGCTCGTGTATACCTGAAGGAAGGAAAAGGAAACGTTACGGTTAATAAGCGTGACTACAAAGAATTCTTTCCAGTAGCTACGCTTCAAGCGAAGATCATGCAAGCATTTGAGCTTACTGAAACAATGGGTAAATACGATGTAACTGTAAATGTTGCAGGTGGAGGAATAAATGGACAAGCTGAGGCTGTACGTTTAGGAATCGCAAGAGCATTAGTAAAAGTTGATGCAGAGCACAAGCCAGCATTAAAAGAAAAAGGGTTGATGACACGTGACCCTAGAATGGTTGAACGTAAGAAACCAGGTCAACCAAAAGCACGTAAAAAATTCCAATTCTCGAAACGTTAATACGAGAATTAACTTTATTTGGCGCTTGTTTAGTATCCAAGTTGTTGAGCACTTTTCGAAAGAACCCTCAACAATTGATTACTAAAGGAACGTAAACATGAAAAATTAAAAGAAATGTCAAAAAAAGCAGACTTTAAAGAACTTTTAGAAGCAGGTGTTCATTTTGGACACATGAAAAGAAAGTGGAATCCAGCGATGGCTCCATACATTTTTGATGAGCAGAAAGGTATCCACGTAATTGATTTAAATAAGACAATCGCTCATTTAGAGCAAGCTTGTGCAGCAATGAAGCAGATCGCTAAATCTGGAAAGAAGATCTTATTTGTTGCAACGAAAAAGCAAGCAAAACAAATATTAGCAGACCGTGTTAAAGCGGTAAACATGCCCTACGTTACTGAAAGATGGACAGGAGGTATGTTAACAAACTTCTCTACGACTCGTAAATCGATTCGTAAGATGGCTTCTATTGATAAAATGAAAACTGACGGAACTTGGGATACGCTAAACAAACGTGAGCGTCTATTCAAAACTCGTCAGCGTGAAAAACTAGAAAAGAACTTTGGATCTATTGCTGAGATGACTCGTCAGCCAGCGGCAATTTTCATTGTTGATGTAATGAAAGAAAACATCGCATTGAAAGAAGCTGTACGTTTGAACATCCCTACTTTCGCAATGGTTGATACAAACTCTGATCCAAAATCTGTAGACTTCCCTATCCCATCAAACGATGATGCTACTAAGTCTATAGCTATCATTCTCGACCATGTTACTGCTGCAATTAAGGAAGGTTTGGAAGAAAGAAAATCTTCTAAAGCGAAACAAGAAGCAGATAATAAGGCTCAAGAAGAAAAGAAAGCAGCTAAGAAAGAAGAAAAAGTAGAAGAGAAAGAGGAAAAAGCTGCTGAAAAGAAAGAGGCGAAAAAAGAAACTAAGAAAGAGGAGCCTAAAGCTGAAGCGAAAGAAGAGAAGAAAGAAACTGCTAAAAAAGCAGATAAAAAAGAAAAAGAGACAACCGATAAATAATCGTGTAATTAATTGAATTATGGCAATTACAGCAAGTCAAGTAAATGAATTAAGAAAAAAGACTGGTGCAGGTATGATGGACTGCAAAAAAGCACTAGTTGAGGCTGATGGCGATATGGAACAAGCTATCGACCTACTTCGTAAAAAAGGTCAGAAAGTTGCTGCTAAACGTGGTGACAACGAGGCTAAAGAAGGTGTTATCTTTGCTCAAGCTGAAGGAGGAAAAGGATACATTCTTCAATTGAATTGTGAAACAGATTTCGTTGCAAAGAATGAAGACTTCAGAAACTTCGTTCAATCTCTATTAGATGTAGCAGTGAAAAATGATGTTGATTCTGTTGAAGATCTTAAGGGTCTAAAATTCAACGATAAACTTACAGTTGAAGAGAAGATCACTGAGCAAATCGGTGTTATCGGAGAGAAATTAGATCTATCTAACTACGGAAAGATCTCTTCTGATGCCGTTGTAGCATACAACCACCCAGGTAACCAATTGGCTGCATTAGTTGGTCTTAACAAATCTGGAAACGAAGCTGAGGAAGCTGGTAAGCAAGTTGCTATGCAAGTTGCAGCTATGAATCCTGTAGCTTTGAATAAAGATGGTGTTGACCAGGAAACTATCGATAGAGAGCTAGAAGTTGGTAAAGAGCAAGCTATTGAAGAAGGTAAACCTACAGATCTTGCTGAGAAAATCGCTCAGGGAAGACTGAATAAGTTCTTCAAGGAGAATACTCTTTTAAGTCAGGCTTTCGTGCGTGACAACAAAAAGAATGTTGAGCAGTTCTTAAATGAAACTGAGTCTGGTTTAACCGTTACAGCGTTCAAGCGCTTCTCGTTAAGCTAACAAATATGAATTGGAAAAAGAGAGAACATTGTTTCTCTCTTTTTTTTGTCTTATTTTTCGTGTGATTTTTTACCCAATTACAAACAACAATGAAATATAAAAGAGTTCTTCTCAAGTTAAGTGGTGAAGCCCTAATGGGAGATAAACAGTTCGGCATAGACAATGCAAGACTAGCAAAGTATGCTGAGCAGATAAAAGAAATTACAGATCTGGGAGTTGAACTTGCCATTGTTATTGGTGGAGGGAACATATTTCGAGGTGTTCAAGCTGAACAAGGTGGGATGGATAGAACCCATGGAGATTATATGGGAATGCTTGCGACGATGATTAATGCTATGGCACTGCAATCATCATTGGAGACCGCAGGTATAGATTCTCGTCTACTTTCCGCAATCGAAATGAAAGAGATCGCCGAACCCTATATTAGAAGAAGAGCTGTGAGGCACCTGGAGAAAGGTCGAGTTGTAATTTTCGGAGCTGGAACAGGAAATCCATTCTTTACAACTGATTCCGCAGCATCACTTCGAGCGATAGAGATCAATGCAGATGTAATTCTTAAAGGTACGCGTGTTGATGGAGTATATACTCAGGATCCGGAAAAAGATCCAAATGCAGAAAAGTATGAAACGATCTCGTTTGATGATGTTTATGCCAACGGATTGAATGTAATGGACATGACGGCGTTTACACTATGTAAAGAAAATAATCTACCAATCATAGTATTCAACATGAATAAAGAAGGAAACCTGAAAAGATTGATTGAAGGTGAACAAGTTGGTACAGTCGTAGACTAATTGGTTTAAACTCTATTTCGAGACAGAATATTTTATATTTTTATTAGCTAAATAAATAAAGCATGAGTGAAGAAGTTAATATGGCCAAAGAAGAATTTAAAAGCGCTAACGAGAAAAGTATTTCTCACTTAGACGCTGAACTCAGAAAAATTCGCGTTGGTAAAGCGACACCTGATATGCTTCAGGGTGTTACAGTTGATTATTACGGTACCCAAACCCCATTGACGCAAGTAGCAAACATAGGTACATTGGATGCACGAACGCTAACTGTTCAACCATGGGAGAAAGGATTATTATCTGAATGCGCAACTGGAATTATCAATGCAAGTTTAGGACTTGCTCCTCAAGATAATGGAGAAATGCTTATCATAAACGTGCCACCATTAACTGAAGAAAGACGTAAAGAGCTTGTTAAGCGTGCCAAGGCAGAGGGTGAAAATGCAAAAGTAGGTATTAGAAATCACCGAAAAGATGCCATGGATTATGTCAAGGAATTAAAGAATGAAGGTTTGTCGGAAGACGAAGCGAAGACTGCAGAAGATGAAATTCAGCAGATCACAAATAAATATGTTGGGATCATCGATGAGCGAATAGAAAGCAAAGAAAAAGATATAATGACTATATAACAGGAACTATTATTGTTTTGAAAGCGAGCTAAAGGATAGCTCGCTTTTTTTATTTCTTTCATTCTTGTAGTATCTACTCACTCTATTCATAAATGGACCGTAGTATCAGAATAAGGAGAAGTACCTGCGATACTTAGGTTCTTAATCATTGGTCTGGCTAAAACAAACTGAACTACGTTATACACACTTGTACATAAGTCCTAAATAAATTTTACATAACGAAAAAGGGTCGACGTAAATGCCGACCCTTTTTATATCATCATGTAATCTCTTACATCTTCATAAACTTAGTTGTTTCCATCTGAGTTCCGCTCTTCACACGGATAAGGTACGTACCTTGTGGAAGATCCTCAGCACTGAACACTACTTCATTTCTACCGATGTGAGCATTAGTCTTTTCAATGCGCTTCACTAATCGACCTGAGATGTTGAAGAATTGAATTTCAAGGTTATTATTCTCTTTCAAATCAACAATTAGTGTTGAATTGTAACGAGATGGGTTTGGATAAACCTCTAGTGAAATTCCACTTTCCTTACTTAATTCAGAAATCGGATCCTGACCTTCAACATTCAATACAGCTTCAGTCGACCAGATTCCTCGTCCGTAAGAAGCAACATAAATTTCTCCAGGACGACGGTTTCCTTCTTCAAATGTTCTCCATGATTGACGAATCTCGAAACAAGGAGTACCTTCAGCAGTAGGATCTGTTACATCAGTCCAAGTTGCACCACCATCTTCAGATAATGAAACTCCATTAAATGTAGCTGCCATCAATATGTCACTATCATCTCTATCAATAATGATATCATAATAAGCTATACCTCCTTGCGAACCAACAACACTCAATGATGGTGAAGCTGCTGTAGCATTTGAAGAACGATATACACTTCCGTTGAATCCTTGACAAGCTACAAGATCATCAGCATTGTTCGGATTGATACCAATAGCCTCAAATGAACCTGTCTGAACAGTGATTGAATTTGTGGCTGTAGCACCATCATCAATATCACACTTCAATTCGAAATCATCATCAGAAGAATATACAGATCCTAGACTGTCGAGGCGGTAGATTGCTCCTCCAGTAGTAACAAACATGTGATTTAGATCTTCACTCCAAGCCCAATCAGGTCTTGGTGCAGCGTTTGAACCTGAACTACCACTTCCGATTCCATCAATCAATCTAACCCATTTAGGATTTGCTACAGACAACCTTGCTGCATCTCTAGTACCCCAAACTTCACCTCCATTAGCAGCAGTATAGAATACAAACCATGACTGATATGGATCTTGTACATCAATTGTATCCCACGCTACACCTAGCTGGAATGTATCTTTTCCAAGGTCTATAGTATCTTGAGCTCCTGCATTAGAACCATAGTAATAGTTGTAAGGAGTTGAACTTGCTACTACTACAGTGTCTGGACCATTAGGTACAAATACCTCTAACGTATCTCCATTTACAGGAGGATATTGCTGAGATGCAGAAGGGAAAGGAGTGAAATCATACAAACCTAGATCATAGATATTCCCTGTGATATCATCCTCTACTTCGTACTCTACCGTTGTTAATGTTGGATCATAGAATAAAGTATCATCGAAATACAATGCATTCGGAGTTACATACAAAATAGTGTCTCCTGAAGCTAAACTTGGTACTTTCACAGTATCATTTGCATCATAGTTATCTCTTGGAACAAAAGTCACTGTATCTTCTGAATTCTCATCGTAATACTCTGCAAAATGGAATGATGAACTAAAAGGGTGAACACCACTTGCTTCTCCTGTTGCAGGGTACCCTGGCAAGTTTGGCGCAAAAATATTCATTGTTTCTCCTCCATCAGCTGTTCTAAAGAATGAGTTATACTGACTGCTTGTAAAGAATACATTAGGGTTGAAGAATGAGATCTCAGCAGCGAAACCATCACCACCCGAAACTTCTTTGAACTCCTGATAAGTAGAATTAGAATGATCATTATATAACGACCCGTTATCCTGTGTACCACCGATCACAGCACCATTTCTATCAAATCCTACATGGTAGAATTGCGTAATATTGTAACCTCTATTCGCTGGATAGAACGTTTGAGCTTTATCGATTGAAACCCCGATACCACCGTCGTTACCAATATAAAGTTTTCCATTGCTATCCCACTTCAACTCATGATTATCAGAGTGAACGTAAAGATCACTTGTTGGATTAGTAAACCATAAAGAAATTTTGTTCCAACCTCCTGAAGGTGGGTTATTAATTTGTTGTTTCCATTCGTGAAGATCAATACCTCCAACGATTACTCTCTCTGGATCATCTGGATCAAATGAAACTACAGAGTTGTAAGTACCTTGGTTTCTGTAATCAATTACTCCATTTGTAATATCTGCTCCAGTTGCAGGGGTATGTTCATACCAAGTTTCACCATTGTCCAGTGAGATCCACTGACCTTGGTTATTCGCTGAAGTTGTAGCCGCATATATTGAATAAGTTCCATCTGACTTTGGAGATGAAACTGCATATTCAATTCTTGAGAAGCCGCTTGGACTAATTTCTCCAGAACCTGTTCCTGATTGATCTGTGAAACTTGCTCCCCAATCTAAAGAAACCCATGTTCTATTGTTGTTTGCAGCAACAACTAGCACTTGGCCGTCTCTAGAATATGCTAGCGTTTTACTTCCTGAACCACCGTACGAAACAACGTTCTGAATAGATCCACCATATGTGTATTGTCTAAGTCCTGTTGAAGTCGTAAAATAAACAGTTGAACTTGCCTGAGTAGCAGCAACTCTATTAATTCTCGTTAAACTTCCCGTACCTGGAACAAGTTCCCATGTATCACCTCCATCTGGAGTCACATAGAGTCCATCACCTGACCAAGCCTCGTCATTAGAACCCGTAGCTACATATACGTTTCCTCCAGCATCTTGAGCAATTGATGAAATGAATTGATTTCCTGGAAAGTTCTCAACTCTGCTCCATCCATTGGCACCATTAGTAGATTTATACAATCCACCTGATACACCACCGGACCATATAATATTTTCACTCGTATGATCAACATGAATTGCGCGAGTTCTACCTCCGATATTATCTGGACCTTGCTCGATCCAATCTACAGTTATCGCTTTGGTCATGTTGCTGCGATAGTTTGCCATCACCTCTTCCAATCTGGAATCTGTGATCACCTCACCTGTTTCAACATCAACCATTCGGCCATTCAACCACTCTAACATGTCATTAGCATCCTGCTCTTGACTCAAGCTTTCACGAGCTTTAGTATATTTCGCGGAAACTTCACCACTGAAAGAGTTTGATAGTATTAATGACGCAGCGACTGCAGCGACACCTAAACCTCCAATTAATAAACTGTTTCGTTTCATATTCTTATTTATCATACGGTTTCTTAACAAAATTGAAGCGCCAATTTAAGCAATTATTTTTAAATTCTTAAATTCTGTTAATTGCATTTCAATATTCTGTAAAATTATTACCAAATTATTACTTAATTAACTTGTAATGATCGGATTCAAACCAAAACTTTACAAGTCTAACTTACTTCCTTTTCCTCATTCATATCAAAGATATGTCTCTCTGCATGATAAGAAGATCTAACTAGAGGTCCAGACTCTACATATTTGAAGCCCATTTCCAGTCCTTTTGTTTTATACTCTTCAAATCTTTCAGGAGTTATAAATTCTGCTACAGGCAGATGTTTAGGAGTAGGTTGCAGATATTGTCCTAAAGTTACAATATCAGTTCCTACAGACCTTAAATCCTGAAGTGTTTCTAAAACCTCTTCGTGACTTTCACCTAAACCAAGCATGATACCAGATTTCGTCCGCATCCCTGCTTTTTTAATTCTGAAAAGAGCTTCTAAACTTCTATCATATTTCGCCTGAATTCTAACCTCCTTTGTTAGTCTCCTAACTGTTTCTAAATTATGAGAAACTATCTCTGGAGCTACATCAGTAACGATCTTCAAGTTCTCCCATTTCCCAGCAAAGTCAGGGATCAATGTTTCTAAAGTTGTCCCTGGAGATTGTTTTCTTATTGCTCGAACAGTCTGCGCCCAAATATTAGCACCACCATCCTTTAGATCATCCCTATCTACAGATGTTATGACTGCATGCTTGACACCCATCAGTTTAACAGAGTTCGCAACTCTACCTGGTTCAAATTCATCAACCTCATCTGGGCGTCCAGTTTTTACTGCACAAAATCCACATGAACGAGTACAAATATTACCAAGGATCATAAAGGTTGCTGTCCCTTCTCCCCAGCATTCTCCCATATTTGGGCAACTACCACTCTCACATATTGTATGTAGTTTATGTTCATCTACTAGCTGACGAACTTTACGATAGTTCTCACCAGTTGGAAGCTTCACTCGCAACCACTTTGGTTTACTGATCTTTCTCTTCTCTTCAATTACTTCAGCCATATCATGCGTAACTTTACATTGTTACAATCTTAATAACGTTCTGTTCTTACAAAGGGTTTGATTAACGTGAATTGGTCACTAAAATATCAAACTAAAAACGTATTTTTGATCGTTCACAATATTTGATAAACAAAGATACAGAATAATCCACGATTATGACAAAGATCACATCCTCCTATCTCGGAGATCTTAGAATTAAGTCAGAGCATTTACAATCAGGCGACCAACTTCAAACGGATGCACCTGTCGACAACAACGGTAAGGGCACACATTTCTCACCAACAGATCTGCTTGCAACCGCATATCTCAATTGTATGATCACGATAATTGGGATCTATTGTCAAAAGAACAATATCGAACTGAAACATTGTTCGGGTGAAGTTGAAAAAATAATGACGGACAATCCAAGAAGAGTGGATCAATTATTGATAAAAATTGATCTGAAGGGACATGAGTGGGATGAAAAGACTCGCAAACGAATTGAAACAGCGGGAATAAATTGTCCTGTTGCAAAAAGTGTCAGTACTGAAATTGATGTTCAAATTGAATTTATATACTAGCTGAATGAAACTAATAAAAAAAGTTAATCTCCTATGCTTCGTAGCTATTATGGCTGCATCGCTTCAATGTACAAATGGTCAAACTGATAAAGGAGAAGGAAACTCAGATCAGTTAGATACACTTAATAATGTAACTGATCTTGAACTCAGTTACGTTCTCAAGGATTTCTATACAGAAAACGAAAAATTAGATGACGCAGTAAACTTTTACTTTAACAAATTGAGCTCTAGTGAAATAGTGGCACAGTTGATCATGCCGGCAATTGGAGAGTATGGTCAAAGTGAGAAAACAATTGATTCCCTGGTAAGTGAAGGTAAAATTGGAGGATTACTATTACTTAATGGAACAGTTCATGAATTTTCTTCTTGGGTTGAGAAATACAATTCTCAGAATTTTGAAAATGAAAAATTACCTTTTTTATATAGTGCTGACGCAGAACCAAGTCTAGTAAATCGAAAGATCAAGAATTCGACTCCAGTAACTAAAGCAAATAAGATAGAAACAAAAAATGCAGTAGCTGAAACCGCAAAAACGATTTCCGACGATTTAAATGAGATCGGAATCAATTATAATTTCGCTCCAGTAGTCGATATGTCACCGAATAAAACTGTGGGGTGGAGAAGTTTCGGTCATGTTCCTGATAGCGTAATTCCGTGGTCTCAAACATTTATAGAGACTACTCAAAACGAGAACATCATAGCCACAGCGAAGCATTTTCCTGGTCATGGGTATGTTGAAGGTGATACACACAAGAAGTTGGTTTATATTGATGGGGAATTTAAAGAGGTGAAAAACTATATTCCTTTAATCGAAGAAGGAGTGATCAGTATAATGATCGCGCACATAGCCGTTAAGAACAATCCAAATTACAATACAAACGATATGCCTGCATCGACTTCCGAAACGATCGTGACTGGATTATTAAGAGACAGTTTAGGATTCGAAGGTTTGATCGTAACTGATGCGATGAATATGGGAGGGGTTTCGTCAATTGAAAATGCAGAAATCTTAGCAATTGATGCAGGATGTGATATTTTATTGATGCCCTTGAATGCTTTCGAAGCGCATGAAAAATTACTCAACGAATATAAAAGCAATGATTCTTTCAAAGAAAAAGTTGACGCTTCATGTAAAAGAATCATTCGCGCTAAACTTAGTCTCGGGTTATTATCAAATGACAAATAATGCAATCGCAACTCCGATCAATAGACTAAGTAGCTTGGCGAAATTGAACTTGTGATTTTCTGATGCCTCGAAAATGATCGTTGTTGAAATATGTAAGAACATTCCGACAACAACCGCCAACACTATTTCAATATCAAAAGAAAGTTTAGACATTCCGAAGTGACCAAACATTACCCCTAACGGAGCCATAAGTGAGAAGGCTCCCAAAATAATCCATGCTTTTACCTTTTTAAAACCACTGGTCAGAAGCATTGTCATTAGGGCAATGGCTACAGGTATCTTGTGAAGTACAACTCCTAACAATAATCCTTGAATTCCATTCGATGCGGAACCATGGTGATGGTGATGATCATGAGTGACGATCTCAGCAAGTTCACTTACATCTTTATGGAATTGTCCTTCTAATGGAATACCTTCAATGAACGAATGTATAGAAAGGGCTATAAAAAGTGTCCACGGAATCGCGCCTGGCTTACTTTTAATATGCATATGACCATGTTCAATACCTCCGGAGAAATATTCAAGAAACAATTGGACAAGAAATCCTATTAAAATGTAAAACCCAATTTGCTCTCCATTGTGAACGTATATTTCGGGAATAAAATGAACAAACGCAATAGCTAAAAGAAAACCTCCACTAAGTGAAAGTAGTAGCTTGATCATTTGACCACGATCAACTTTCTGTAAAAGGACCACCAACAATCCTCCCAGAAGAACTGATCCAATAAGCACTATAATCCCTACAACTTCACTCATTTCTTCTCACAGATAAAAATCAACCGATCAGAATTATTTTCATCAAATGCATCCAAAGAGAAATTACCGAAGATATTTTTCACTGTAAATCCAGTAGCTTCAAAAAGATCCAAAAACTTTTCTTTAGTTATTCCTTGCACTCTTTCTTGAAAACTATAAGCATGACCCTTGTCCTCAAAACTTATATTCTTGTATATGTGATCACCATCAAAAGAACGTTTAATATTAAATGTGATACCATCAATTTCTTTAGACTCAGATTCTACAAGGTTATTGATCGTTTTATGCACATTCATAAAATCAATGACTACTATTCCTTCTGGTTTCAGCATCTTATTTATTGATCTCAGTACGTTAAGATTATCCTCATCGCTATCAAAATATCCGAAGCTCGTAAACAGATTGAAAATAGCATCATATTCATTTGACTTGTATACTTCCCTCATGTCGTGAACGTCAAACTTCAGACTTTCATTCTCAAATTCCTTGGCACTCCCTATACTATTTGAAGATAGATCTACTCCAGTAACTTTAAGTCCTAATTTATTCAAATACACGGAATGCCTACCTTTTCCGCAAGCCAGATCCAGACAATTAGCATTCTCTGGAAGATCTAAAAAACCTAATAAGTTGGAAATAAAACGCTCTGCCTCTTTGAGATCTCTGTGTTTATAGAGTATGTGATAATAACTTGTATCAAACCATTCAGCAAACCATTCCTTCTTATCATCCTTCACCATTGAACTATTTTTGAGCAAAAGTAAGAATAAATTTACTCTTGCAATATCGTTGCATAAAGGAGCTCAATAACTTTTTACCTCGGTACTTTCAAACTCTGCCTCAAAAGTTGTGTTTATCGAACATTTTGATATATTTGTCTATAATTTACTCAATCTGAGGTTCTACAGAATGGCATTGGATAACATATATGAGTTGTACAAAACGATGGAAAGAGATCACACAATGCTCTCTTTCAAAGGCGTTGTAACACCCGATCTTCTCTCATCTGTACTTCAGATCATGGAATCGAAGCTCAATCATGTTGAAAAATCAAATAAGACGAAAAAGAAAGTCTACAACGTGTTAGTTGAGTGTCTGCAAAACCTCTATCATCACAACGAGAACATACAGGAGGATGAAGAAGGTATTAATCTACTTTTCTCAAAATCCGCTTTGCTGATGATCTCTAAAAATGATGATCATTATGAGGTTAAAACAGGCAATTACATCCAGAAAGGAAATGCACAAGAATTAAAGGATAAACTTGATGACATCAATTCTATGAACAAAGATGAATTGAGGTCGTTATACAAGTCGGTCTTAAATGAAGGTGAGCTATCTGACAAAGGAACGGCAGGATTGGGTATGATAGATATTGCTAGAAAATCAGGGAATAAATTAGAGTATAGTTTCTTACCGGTTGATAAGAAATTTGACTTCTTTTGTTTAAACGTAAAAATTAACTAAAAAATTATGGGAAATCTGAATATGGAAGGGTCTCCAAAAACGCCAACGGTAAATTTTGATGAAAGTTCTGGTGTTTTGGAAATTAAGGGAAGGTCAATTCCTGAAAACTCTGTAGAATTCTACAAGCCATTGAACGAATGGGTTGAGTCTTACGGAAATTCTCCTCAGTCTGTTACAACATTTGACGTGAAGTTAGAATACTTCAATACTTCTTCTTCAAAATGTATTTTGGATCTTTTCAAAATTTTAGAAAACCTAAATGGTAACAACACGGAGGTCAAAGTGAATTGGTACTTCGAAGAAGACGATGAGGATATGGAAGAGGCTGGTGAGGATTACCAGGCAATCATAAACCTTCCATTCAAAATGATCGAGGTCGAGGAAATATAATTTCCCACTTTATGATTAAAGTCGGTTTAACCGGTGGAATAGGCGCTGGAAAATCTATTGTTGCTCGCGTTTTAGCAACTATGGGTTTTCCAGTTTTTTATTCTGATAAAGTCGGAAAAGAACTTTTATCAGACAATTCAGACATCCAAAATGAAGTCATCAACATCTTTGGAAATGAGGCTTACGCTGAAGGTGAGCTCAACCGAGGGTTTTTGGCGAAAATGATTTTCTCCGATAATCAACTGAAAGAAAAACTTAACGCTATTATACACCCTGCTGTTAGAGAAGAATTTGACGCTTGGAGTAAAAAGCAAAACTCAACTATCGTTTTCAATGAAGCAGCTATTTTATTCGAAACAGGTTCATATAAGAATTTTGATAAGAATATTTTAGTTACCGCCCCTGAAGAGATAAGAATCAATCGAGTAATGGAAAGAGATGATTCTTCAAAAGAAGAAATCCGAAGTAGAATGGAAAATCAATGGTCCGATTCAAGAAAAAAGAAATTGGCCGATTTTGAAATAGTTAACGATGGTAATCAACTCATCATACCACAACTTGAGAAAATTCTAAATGAAATAGGTTAAACGACCGTTAGCCATTATTTGATCTCGGTATAATCATCAAAATGATCGTCTGAATCATCATCATTTCGATTGTCATTATTTCGATCAACAAGCCCTCCCCCGGTTAATAATGTCATAAAACCTTGAGCTACCTTCATGAAAATAGAGATCATGAAGAAGAATCCGATCACCTTAAATATAAATCCAAAGATTGGGGTATCCTCTATGTCCAATATAGTTTCAAGAAACCAGTTTGATATTGGATTGACAGCCCACTGTGGGAAGAATATGAGAGCTGTAAAGATACCAACTGCCAGAGCGATCACTACAATCTCATATCGAACATCGAATACTGGCCTCATTTTTTGCATCATCTCCTGCATACCAGGCATATTTCCCTGAACATTGAACATCGATCTGCGCATTTGATTTGACTGGATCTTACCAACAAAGTAGATCAGTAGAACGAGTCCGGCAATTGTTACTCTACTCATATCGATATCCCCTTGGGCATTGTCTAGACAAAATAGAAGGGTAACATCTGCGAGAAAAAAGTACTTGACGAATTTGATCAGGTAAGCTTCGGTTAGCATTTTTCTCCTACCTCCACGAAGCATACTTATCCCCAGATTTATCAGCCACCACAAAAAATTGTAAATCGCCAACAGAACTCCGATTCTAAATATAAAATTTAGTACATCCACACGGCAAATGTGCAAAAATCTATGCTTTATACATAGAAGAACCGTTATTTTTCTGCACACTTTGTATCTTTACACATTCTAAAAATCAAGATTCTATGAAAAAGATAATCGCAAGCTTCTTATTATCAATATTTACGATCTTCTCCTACGCTGAAGAAGGAATGATCATACCTACTCTACTCAATGCATTTGAGTCAGATATGCAAGCAATGGGAATGAAGTTAAGTGCATCCGACATCTACGATGCTAATAACGCTAGTATTAAAGATGCAATCATTCATTTCGGTGGTGGATGCACTGCTGAGATCGTATCTGATAAAGGATTATTGCTTACAAATCACCACTGTGGTTTTTCTCAAATATATTCTCACTCTACTCTAGAAAACAATATCGCAAAGTATGGTTTCTGGGCTAAAGACTATAGTGAAGAGCTAAAAAACCCAGGATTGACTGCAGCAAGAATGGTTAGAATTGAAGATGTAACCAAAGATGTTCTTCAAGGAACAGAAGGATTATCTGGACAGGAAGAGTTCAACAAAATCCAGGCGAATATTGCAATAATTAAAGCTGAAGTTTTAGATGGAACGCACTACGAAGGTGAAATAAAGGCTTTTGATTACGGAAACAGTTATTACCTATTGGTTAAGGAAACGTTTAGAGATGTGCGTCTAGTAGGAACACCACCAAAAACTGTAGGTAAATTTGGAGGGGACACTGACAACTGGGTATGGCCAAGACACACGGGAGACTTTTCCGTATTTAGAATCTATGCGAACAACGAAAATAAACCAGCTGACATCAGCGATGACAATCAGCCATATTCTCCACTTCACTATCTACCTGTTTCATTAAAACCTCGAAAGAAAGATGATTTTACGATGGTATTTGGATTTCCAGGTCGTACGAATCAACATACAATTTCAACAGAACTTGATTTTATCATTAATGAAATGAGACCTGCTCAGATCAAAATGAGAGACCTATCACTCTCAGTGATCAATGCCGCGATCAAAAAATCTGAGAAAACTGAAATTCAATACGCGTCTAAACAAGCTCGTATTGCGAATGCCTGGAAAAAATGGATGGGACAGATCGATGGTTTGAAGAGAGGAAATGCCGTTCAGAAAAAGAAAAATTACGAAAAAGAGTATGTACAGCGTGCAGGTTCCAAAACTGATTGGCAAGAAAGTTTCAGTACAGTGGTTCAATCTCTCCGCGATATTTCAAAAACGCATAACAAAGATGAATTTGCATATAACTTGTTCATCGAATATATCTACGTTGGTCCAGAGTTATTTGATCGAGCTCGAGCTTTAAACGATCTAATGAAATTATATAAAGAAGGAAAAACAGAAGAACTGAAAGAGAAAATCGAAGCTCAGAAAAAATCGGCATCAGGATTTTACAAGAACTTCAACAAAGAGATCGATCGTGAAATATTCAAATTACAAACAGAATATTATACTTCTATAATCCCAGAAGATCAATTACCAGAAGTTTTAAAAACAACAAGTGCTGAGGATCTGGCTGAAACGATATACGAAAAGTCGAAACTATTATCTGAAGAAAATTATTTAAGCGTACTTGAAAAATTTGAAAAGTTGGCTAAGAAAAAGATCGCTAAAGATCCAGGTTACTCTCTTTTCATGGATGTAAACAAAGTTTTCGAGGAAAAGGTATTACCTCAATTGCGTATGTACTATGGTATGAAAAATAATTTGATGAAATCATATGTAAAAGGAAAATACGAAATGTTCCCTGATGACAAACATTGGCCAAATGCAAATAGTACAATGCGAATTACCTATGGTAAGATCGAAGGATCTCAGCCCCGTGATGGAATGAAATATCTTCCTCATACAACATTAGACGGAGTGATCAAAAAGTACAACACTGGCAAAAGTGATTTTGATCTACTTCCTAGAATGACAGAACTATATGAAGCTAAGAATTATGGTGGCTATGACCAAGATGGCGAATTATGGGTATGTTTCACTGGTTCAAATCATACTACTGGAGGAAACTCAGGATCACCTGTGATAGACGCTGAAGGAAACTTGATCGGAATAAATTTCGATAGAAGTTGGGAAAGTACAATGAGTGATTACATGTTTGACGCTTCTAGATGTAGAAATATCTCTGTAGATATTCGTTACGTATTGTGGCTGATCGATGTTTATGGAGAAGCTCCTCACATTGTTGAAGAAATGAAACTGATCAAAGAATAGACAATAAATAGCCTGCTATCGAGTTATTCGAATAACTAATTTATGATGGAAGAGAAAAAAACGAATAAAGCAACTAACGAACTACTTGTTTTTCTTTGGAAAAAAAGAAAGGTATTGTTTCTAACAGGTCTAATCGCTGGAATTGCATCAATTGTAATCTCATTTTTGTTACCTGTATTATATGAATCGAATGCTATCGTATTCCCGGCAGCTACAAGTACAGTTTCATTCAGTGAACAGCGAAATGCAAAGGCAAGCTCGATGGACTTTGGTGAAGAAGAACATGCCGAACAACTGATCCAAATTTTAAAGTCCTCTAGAATTCGAAATAGGGTGATCGAAAAGTTCGACCTACCTAAAGTTTATGAGATCGATCGAGAAGATGAAAATTTCCATCACAAACTTGGGAAAGCATATGAGAATCATATCAGTTTTGAAAGAACTCGATACGGTTCCATTGAGATCTCTGTGCTTGATAAAGATCCTCAGTTGGCTGCTGAAATCGCTAATAAGATCGTACAATTGATCGATACAGTTAAGAATGAATTGATCAAGGAGCGAACGATCCCAGCTTATGAAGTAAACAAAAGAAAGCTTGAACAGCTTAATAACGAACAAAAGAAATTGATCGCAGAAATGGACAGTTTATCTTCAATGGGAGTTGTTAATGCCGAAGCACGTGCGAATCTTTTCTCAGCGTTGAATGAGTCAAAGACCTCTGAGGATAAAAAATTCTTTAAAGATAAGATCGATGTAAACCTAAAGTATGGAGCTCGTTACGATGCCTTAGCTGACTTGAGAGAGTTTCGAATTGAGAAGCTTACTGAACAGGAGGTTGCTTACGAACAAGCTGAGTCGGATGCCCGGGAGAATTTCAATCATAAATTCGTCGTTGAATGGGCTGTAGCTTCTGATAAGAAGGCTAAACCAAAGCGATCGATCATTGTTCTCGTGATCACTTTTTCTGCTTTATTCTTCGCGATCATTGTTATGTTGATCCGTCAGCGACTTAAAGAAATCAAGAAAGCTGCTTAATTTGTTGAGCTGGGTAAAAGATAACTCTTGGGTAATCCTACTTGTGCTTCTTTTTTTAGGAGCTAATTCTTATTTATTCTTTCAGGATAATTACTATTTGAGTGCTCTCCCCCTTGTTCTGGCAATAGCCTATATAGGTATTTACCAAACGAACACTGCTTTTTTGATCACAGTCCTGCTTACTCCACTCTCTGTAAATCTTGAGGAATTTACAGCGGGGAAAATAGGCTTATTCGTCCCTACCGAACCTATATTGTTTGGTTTGATGATCCTAATGATACTTAGACAGATCCAAACCCCATATTTGAGTAAGTATTTCTGGAGGCATCCTATAACACTGGCATTAGGATTTTATCTCTTGTGGGTTTTCATGACTTCTATCACAAGTTCAAACCCAGCTGTATCGTTTAAGTTTCTATTGATGAAACTTTGGTATATCATTCCCATCTTATTTATTGGAGTTAAGCTTTTTCAAAAAGAAGCCAACATCTCTAAATTTCTCTGGCTCTACTCTATCGGAATGACGATCGTGATCTTATTTACACTGGTTCGGCATTCAGGTTATGGATTTGGTGAAGAGGAAGGTCACTGGGTGATGTCACCCTTTTTTAAAGACCATACCATCTATGGAGCCGCTGTTGCAATGAGTTTATTTTTCATCATTGGTCTTTTCTTTGGCAAGAATAATTCACCACTTGTTCATCTCACCTTGATCTCTATGCTCGTGATCACAGTTATAGGTCTCTATTTTAGTTATACAAGAGGAGCATGGTTGAGTGTCGTTTTTGCAGGGGTAGTATGGCTATTCATTCGTTTTAAGGTCAAGTTCAAGTACCTATTTGCAATTGGAATTTCCATACTTGCACTTGTACTTATTTTTTGGAGTAAGATTGAAATGGAGTTAGCCCGAAACAAGCAGGAACATACGACTACTGCGTTTGACGAGCGACTTCAATCTGCAGCAAATATTACCTCAGATGCTTCAAACCTCGAACGACTAAATAGATGGGACGCCGCTATAGCGATGTTTTATGATCGCCCAGTTTTCGGTTTTGGTCCTGCGACTTATGCGTTTGAATATGCACCATATCAAGATCCCGAAAACCTAACGATTATCTCTACCAATTTCGGTGACATGGGTAATGCTCACTCCGAATTTCTGGGTCCGCTAGCGGAAATGGGAGTGTTTGGATTATTCGCAATGATCGCATTTGTGAGTGCACTTTTTGCACATGGGATCTTACTTTACATAAAGCTAAAAGCAAAATATCCTGATCGAAAAGAACTGAGACTACTTTTGTTGGCGACAATCCTTTCCATGAGCACTTATTTTTTCCATGGATTATTAAATAACTATCTAGACACGGACAAAGCCTCAATTCCGGTATATGGTGCATGTGCAATGATCATAGGAATTGAGATCATGCTTCGAAAAGAAAGAGAACAAAAATTAGTGGACTAATAATATTTGTGGTCCATCAAGTAATTCTCAACGTAGTCACTTACTCCTTGTTCCAGCGTATGGAAACCTTTTTGATAACCCGCTGATATCAATTTATTGATACTCGCTTCAGTAAAGTATTGATACTTATCCCGAATATCTTCAGGAGTATCGATGAAAGAAACTTTTCTTTCCCGATTCATTGAATCGAATGTATTATTCGTGAGATCAAGGAAGGTACGTGCTTTTCCAGAACCAACATTATATAATCCACTTTCAGGCTTCTTGTCCATCAAGAAATAGCAGATATTCACAACATCTTTCACATATATAAAGTCTCTCTTCTGTTTTCCATCTTCAAACTCAGGATTATGAGATCTAAACAGTTTCATTTCACCAGTTCTATTGATCTGACGGAATGCATGAAGAATTACAGAGGCCATTCTTCCTTTATGGTATTCATTTGGTCCATAAACATTGAAGAATTTCAATCCAGCCCAAAAAGGAGGTTTAGTATGTTGATTTAATACCCATTTATCAAAATCATTCTTTGAGTCACCATAAGGATTTAAAGGCTTAAGCTTATCAACGATCTTATGATCATCTTTATATCCGTGCTCACCGAGTCCGTAAGTTGCTGCAGAACTTGCATAAACCAAAGGAATCTTATAATGAGTACACCATTTCCATACATCCTTTGAGTAGTTAAGATTCAATTCGTCGAAGATCGCTTTATCGAATTCGGCAGTATCTGTTCTTGCACCGATGTGATAAACAAACTCTACATTGTCACCATTTGATTTCAACCAGTTGATAAAAGCACCTCTATCAATGCGTTGAGAATACTTTTTCCCTACGAGGTTATGCTCTTTATCAGTATTTGAAAAATCATCAACTATTGTAATGTGAGTTATCCCTAAATCATTAAGTCTACTCACTAGACAACTCCCTATAAAACCTGCTGCTCCGGTAACTACGATCATGCTTAAATTTTTAATCGTGGCAAAGATATAAATTTGATAGATTGAAAATTCAATTCATCAAAAAAAACGCCCCGTGATTTTTTCACGAGGCGTTCCAATTCTTATCTGATTAATTATGCGTTACTATCTTCAGCGATCTTAACGTACTCATCGTAATCAACCTCTTTGTCTTTAAGCTTTACTGTTTCCTTAAAGAAATTCGTCATTTTTTCTTCAGCTAACATATCAAATATTTGCTGAGACTCTTTTTGATTTCCAAGAACTTGCTGAGCAGCTTGATTTAATTCTGCTTCTTCAGGAGCAGGCATACCATACTGAGCATACTGGTTAATAAGTAAACCTTTAGTATAGTTTAGTGCCTCATCTTGTTCGATCTTGATTCCATTATCCTTGAAGATCTGATTTTGGATCAATTGCCATTTCAAACCTTTCTGGTAATTTGGGTAATCCTTTTCAATTGCCTCCATAGTTACAGGCTCCTGCTGAGAAGCATGTATCCATCTTTTCAAGAATTCATCAGGAAGATCAATTTTCGTTTTCTCTATCAAGTCATTTGAAACTCGACGCGTTAAGATCTTATCACTATCCTTCTCAAACATTTGTTCAAGATCTTTAACAATACGCTCACGCATTTCTTTTTCTGACTTTACATTTCCTTCTCCAAAAAGTTTATCGAACAATTCCTGATTCAATTCAGCTGGTTCCATCACCTTCACTTCATTGATCGTCAATTCGAATTTATCAGAAATGTTATCTAGCTCTTCTTCTTTGATTCCGAGCATTGAAGCGGTATCATTTCCTCCTCTAGAAACATCAAATGGATTAACTGTAACTTTATCTCCAGGCTTCTTACCAATAAGCTTTTTCTTTACAGTTTTCTTTTCAATGAATTCAAGAGAGATAGTAGAGCTGTTCATAATTCCACCTTCCTTGATCTTTCCATCTTCATCAAGTTCTACGAACTGACCAAGAACCATGTCTTTCTCACCTACTTTTTCTCCAGAAACAAGTTTACCATATCTACGAGTAAGGTCTTCCAATTGCTTATCAACCAATTTATCATCAACCTTTACCTTGGTATACTCATATTTATTACGACCAGATAGTTTAACATCAACCTCTGGTGTAATTCCGATCTCGTAAGTAAATTCAAAAGTCTCAGGATTATTAAAGTCACCTTTAACTTCTTCATCTTGTTTAGGAAGTGGATTCCCTAAAACCTCAAACTCCTGCTCATCGATGTATTTGTATAGCGCTTCGCTAACTTGTTTATTCAATTCTTCTGCAAGAACAGACTGACCGTATTGCTTTTTGATCATTCCCATAGGAACTTTTCCCTTACGGAAACCAGGAATATTTGCCTGCTTTCTATAATTTTTTAAGGTCTCGTCTACTTTTTCTTGATAATCTTTCTTCTCAACCTTCACCTTCAATAAGGCATTCAGATCATCAATTTTCTCTAATGTTACGTCCATAACTTAATTGAATTGCACTTAAAATTTAATCACAAATATGTTCAAACAAAAAATGGTATAAGCCTAAACTCATACCACTTTTAAATTGGTGCGGATGGAGGGAGTCGAACCCACACGCCTCGCGGCACTAGATCCTAAGTCTAGCGTGTCTACCAATTTCACCACATCCGCAGTTGCTTTTCAGCGTTTAATACTGAATCAATAATAATCAACAGTATTTTTGACTTGAAGAAATTCTAATAAATCGTTATTTACTATTTCTTCTATTTCAAACCACTCTTTAAAAGCGAGTGCAAATTTAAATAAAAATTCAGGAATAAAAATGGAATACCGAAAAATTTTATTTTAAAAATAATTGGGCGTTATTTTGATTCAAAATCAAAGTTATTCTTCATCTCGGTTCCATGATTCTCATTCAGTGATGCCCAAACAAAAAAAGCCCGACACTTTCGTGTCGAGCTTAATTTTTTGTGGGCCCTACTGGATTACGCCCTCCATTTCATTCCGGTTGTGAACTCGTCTCATAAATTCGTCTCGGTTCGATGGTTCTCATTCAGTGATGCCCAAACAAAAAAAAGCCCGACACTTTCGTGTCGAGCTTCATTTTTGTGGGCCCTACTGGATTCGAACCAGTGACCCCCTGCTTGTAAGGCAGGTGCTCTGAACCAACTGAGCTAAGAGCCCTCTTTAAATTTTGGGACTTGCTAGCGATCGAGAGTACTTTGTTAAGTGCTCTGATGCTGATGCTTTGGATCAGCATCCTGACAAGCAATGCTTCGTCAGGGACCAACTGAGCTAAGAGCCCATCCTTGCAGTGTTTTATTGCACCGTTGTGCGAACTGCGGGTGCAAATATAAGTGGTATTTTCAAACCTGCAAGCAATATTTTGAAAAAAAATTAAATTATTTCTTCCAACAAGAAAAAGCTGCCAAATATCAAGATTACATCATCCTTATTATTAGCGGATTGAGCATGATCAAGGGCCTCTGTAGAATTTGTATAGAATTTGGCATCGAATTTAAAATGCTTTGCAACATTTCTAAATCTCTCTAGTGAATGACTTCGACTGTTCTTAAATTCTGTAAAGATCACATTCCAATCCTCAGGTATTAGCTTCAATATCTCTTCAATATCTTTATCGTTTGAAGCTCCGTAAACTGCTGTGATTTTCTTAGTCTTGTATAAACTAGCTACATCCTTAACCAATCGTGTTACTCCGTCAATATTATGAGCGGCATCAACGATTGTTAATGGATCTTTTTGAATGGTTTGAAACCTTCCTCTAAAACCAGTATTACTGATTAGATTTTTTAAAGCTCTATCAAATACGCTTTCATCGAAATAATATCCATCAAGTTTAACTCGTTGTAATGCTGTTTGAGCGATCTTTTTGTTTACTTCAAATGTGGTGTTGGTATTATCTAAATCTGCTAAAAACATGGGAGAATTCCGATTATCAGAGAACTGCTTAAAAACGGGTAATGTATCTGCGGTTGTTTGTCCGATTACAACAGGGATGTTTTCTTTAATTATCCCAGCCTTCTCCATTGCTATCTGACCCAATGTATCTCCAAGTATCGCGGTGTGGTCCAGACCGATATTCGTTATAACACTAATCAATGGAGTGATTACATTAGTCGCATCAAGCCGACCTCCCAATCCAGTTTCTACAACAATAGCATCACATTTTTCTTGCTGGAAATGAAGTAATGCCATTACCCAGGTTATTTCAAAAAATGAGGGTCTGATCTGAAAGTCTAGTTCACGTACAGTTTCAATAAAATGATTCACTTTATTTTGTAAGATCATTTCACCATCAATTCGAATCCGTTCCCTGAAATCATTAATATGTGGGGAAGTAAATAGTCCTGTTTTAAGCCCTGCCTCTGTAAATGTACTTGCAATAATTGAAGCTGTTGTTCCTTTTCCATTGGTCCCAGCAACATGAACAAACTGTAGCTTTTCTAGAATAACCTCAAACTGGGCAATCAGTGTTCTTGTATTATCAAGTGTTGGTTTATATGCAGATTGACCAACTTTCTGAAACGCGGGGAACTGGTTAAATAGCCAGTCTATATTTTCCTGATAACTAGACAAATATTTATGCTTTATCACTACCCTGGCTTAACTTTAACAGGAAGATAAGCGGTTTCATTTCTAGCTCCTGGCTTTTCTTTATATAAAATTTCCTTTTTTACGAGTTCTATGACCTCATCGATTAGATCTTGATTATTAGTTGTTGTATTATTCGGATCTACTCTTGCCCTCACAACCTTACCACGTGAATCAATCGTTACAATCAATTGAATAACTGCGTATTGATCGTTTGGCGTTTTCGGCTTAGTTTTTAAGTCATTCAGTCTAACCCTATCACCTGAACCACCATTACCTTCTTCACCTGTTCCAGAACCTGGACCATCATCACTGCCAAAACCTGTTTCTGAACCACTAGTTCCCGAACCACCTGAACCATTTCCTGAAAACGGACTTGATTCTGATTCCTGTTCTGTTGTGGTTGATGATTCACTATCTCCCGTACCTGTTTCTGTGGTTATTGGAGATTCTTCTTGAGTGGGCTGCTCTTCTGGATTTTCTTGCGTCTCTGGTGTTGGATTTACCGTTTCACTTGGCTCACCTCCCCCTGCGTTATTAACTTCAAAATCTTCTATACCATTGTCTGCCATGGTAATTGGAATGGGCGTGGTAACCTTCGGTGGATCTGGCTCGTGGTATTTTATAAAAAACAAAAGGAATAGGGCTACCAGTAGGAAAATCGCTGCTGTGACGATTCCTTTACGATTATCTTCTTTTCGTACAACTGGAACTTGTGCCATAATCTCTGTTTTTAGTCATATGCAAGAACAGGTTTCCAACCTCGTGCTTTCGATAACGCCAGAACTTGAAAAACTGCTTCATAACTAGCTTCCCTTGCTCCTGCGATCTTTACTTTCTTCTCAGGTGTTTTCTCTACTTCTGCAATCAAGAATTCTCTCATTTGCTCATAACTTGCTCCGTCAGTCTTAACACCAAATGGATTAGTCGCATTACTGATATCACTCAACATGATCTGATACATATCATCTTCCGTAATCACAACTGTTGTTGTAGTATTCTCTTTCGACGTTTCAAGTTTTTCAGATGGCTGTGGGAGTTCTACAGGAGTATTCTTCTCCGCCATGGTACTCATGATAATGAAGAACACTAAAAGTAAGAATACGAGATCCGTCATGGACGCCATACCTCCTTCAACCTTAACCTTATTTCTTGAGCCAAAATTCATCTAATTCCTACTTTGATGGTTTGTGTAAAAGATCCATAAACTCCATCGCATCATTTTCCATTCGGTATACAACCTTAGATATTTTCGATACCAAGTAATTATAACCCATGTATGCAATAATACCGACGATCAAACCTGCAACCGTTGTAACCATAGCGGTCATAATACCCGGAGCGATAGTTCCCAGATCCAAAGAATCAAGGTTTTTCATCGCGTTAAAAGTCTTAACCATACCAATCGTTGTTCCCAAGAACCCGATCATTGGAGCAGCACCTGCAGCAGTCGCTAAAAAGCTTAATCGCTGTTCTAAACGTGATATTTCAAGTTTACCTGTGTTATCAATTGCTGATGCCACTACATCTACTGGCTTACCTAGCCTATCAATACCTTTTTCTAACATTCGAGCAGATGGAGAATCCGTTCTTACACACAAATTTCTTGCTTCCTCTACTTTACCATCAGAAAGGTAATCTTTGATTTTTGACAAAAAGTCCGGTGATTTCTTTGAAGCTCGTTGTAATGCAAGCAGACGCTCAACAAAAACGTAAACTGCATAAATAGACATCACAGCTAAAAGTAGAAGGATGATCAATCCCATCACATCACTAGCTGCATCTGATACAGCTTGCCAGATCGCTACTTCTTTGTAATTCTCCTCTGCTCCAACGGCAGTAGAATCTTGAACAACTTGTAGTAAAAAAGAACCTTTCATATCGGTATAAACGAGTTTAATTAAATTTTGTTACACAGACTATTATATAAACATACTGATACCTAGATATACTCCTGCACCAGCCAAATAACCTATTAATGCTAACCATGCAATGTTTTTAAGATACCAGAAGAATGAGATACGCTCCATTCCCATTGCTACTACTCCTGCCGCAGAACCAATGATCAACATCGAACCACCTGTTCCAGCTGCGTACGCTATAAAGTGCCAAATGTGATGGTCTGTTTGTTCTGTAAACATCCCCATACTTGCAGCTACAAGAGGAACGTTATCAATCACTGCTGAACCAGCACCTAATAACATCACGAAAATATCATTGTCCATACTTGTTTGAACATCCTGACCAAACATGAATACCAATCCTAATGACTCCAATGCTGCTACTGTCATCAAAATCCCTAAGAAAAACAGGATTGATGGCATCTCAATTTTCGTCAAAGCTCTAAATGTTGGGCTTTCATGATGACCTTGTGGCTCCGGTGAAACATAATCTTGCTCTGTCTCTTTTTTAACAACTCCAACGTAAGCCATCTTAAATTGACGAACACTGATTATCTCAGCAAAGAGTGCTACAATACCTAAAGAAAGCATCATTCCAACATAAGGAGGAAGATGTGTAACTGTCTTAAAGATTGGAACAAATACGATCATACCCAGACCTAAATAGAGCATGAGTGAAGCTCTAGAATTCACTTCCTGCTCTTCTTCAGGCAGATCAAAATTACCTTTAAATGGCTTCATGAAGCTCGCTATTGTCGTCGGGATAATCATACACACTAAAGATGGTACAATTAAGTACTGGAACAGGTTCATTGCTGTTACCTTGTCACCCATCCAAAGCATTGTTGTCGTGACATCACCTATTGGTGACCACGCACCACCAGCGTTAGCCGCAATAATAATGATACCCGCGAACCAAATACGATCACTTGATTTATCCAATAGCTTACGTAGGATAGTGATTAATACGATCGTTGCAGTAAGGTTGTCGATAATCGCAGAAAGAATAAACGCTAAACCTGAAACGATCCATAATAAGGTACGCTTCTTATTCGTTTTGATATATCCTTTAATGGTAGAAAAACCATGGAAGTGATCCACGATCTCAACAATAGTCATAGCTCCGATCAGGAAGATCAAGATCTCACAAGTCTTACCAAAGTGATGAAGAAGTGTCCCTTCCATCAAGTGCAGTCTATGCTCATGAAATTCAGCATAAGCAGGAGTCATATCTCCATTTGCCAGATACTTAATTCCCTCGAATGTCTCTAGCTGCATTAAGGTACTGTCATGACTGTCAAACCACTGTTCGAATCCGTCCAGTCCAAAAGCGATCCCAGCCCATGCAAGAGCCATCATTACCAAAGATGGTACAAGCTTATCGATCTTCAAGCTGTGTTCCAGCGTGATCGCTAAATACCCTAAAATAAATACAAAAACAATAAAAAGTTCCATAGTGTTAGCAAATAATTAGTATTAAATCAATTGTTTAAGCGCTATCTCGAAAGCTGATTTAGCGATACCTGTTTTTTGTGGGTTTTTCTGATGTGTTTTCTCCAAAGCGATTCTTATCGTCTCAGAGGTATCTACAAAAATATCTTCATCTGTTATCTCTTTAAGATCTTCAGACATTAGGAAAGCAAAAACTCTCGCCATTCCACAGTTTGAAATAAAATCAGGGATAACAGCAATATGGTCATCAACATAATTTGCGATCGAACCAAAGAATATCTCAGGGTCTGCAAATGGAACATTCGCCCCAGCTGAAACTACTTCTACTCCAGCTTTTATCATTCGAGTTGCCTGATCCTGAGTGATCAATCGAGATCCAGCACATGGAGCAAAAATATCCGCCGGAACATCCCAGATCTGAGCATTTACATCATCAAATGACAACATATCTGGAGCGTTCAATTCGTTTCCATTTTTGTTAAGGAATAATTCTCTGATCTCCTCGAAAGAAAACCCATCTTTATTGATCAGCCCTCCTACTCGATCAATTATTCCAACGATCTTAGCTCCGCTTTCAGCCAAGTAGAATGCAGCTGCAGATGCAACATTTCCCCATCCCTGGATGATCACTTTCTTATTTTGGACTCCACCACTCCATAATTTATAATAATGCTCGATAGATTGAGCAACACCATAACCAGTTATCATATCTGCAATAACGTACTTACGATCTATGCTTGGTGTATATTTTTCGTCCTCTATAACCTTTAGCACTCCATGTCTCAACTGACCGATTCTATGAATTTTCTGTGCTTCTCTCGGCTGAAAATGTCCGTTAAAAACACCTTCCTGAGGATGCCAAACACCGCAATCTTCAGTGTACGGAATCACTTCATGAATCTCGTCGACATTCATATCTCCACCCGTTCCATAATAATGCTTTAGTAGAGGAGTAACAGCCGCATACCAACGACGCAAAACCCCTTCTTTTCGAGGATCTTTCGGGTCAAAGTTTATACCGGATTTAGCTCCTCCGATTGGTGGTCCAGCAACTGTAAACTTCACCTCCATCGTTTTAGCCAACGATTCAACCTCACGCTTATCGAGACCTTTTCTCATTCGAGTTCCTCCTCCTGCTGCTCCTCCTCGCAATGAGTTGATCACTACCCATCCTTGGGCATCAGTTTCAGAATCACTCCATTCAAAAACGATTTCTGGTTGTTTGTTTTCAAACTTGGCTAATAACTCCTTCATATCTTCATTTTGTAATCTGAGCAAAAGTAAAAAACATTTCCAATCCTTATTACGATCAATTATAAATTAAATTCATGGTTCAAATATAACTCCAGAACAAGAATCTATTTTCGCTCCTGTAACAGAACTCAGGACATTGACTTCCTCCAACGATCTCAGAAGTCCTAAAAAAGCAAATCCAATAGCCTCTTTAAATTCGATTATCTCTTTATCCGGGATAATAAGATCTCCCTTAAATTCCTCCTTCATGCATTCAATTAAAAAGTCATTATACACTCCTCCTCCAGTCACATAAACAGATTTGGCTCCACAATTCTCAAAAGACTTAGCAAGCTGATATGATACATGTTTAATGTATGTGTGTAGCTTGTTTTCGATACCGATATCCTTTTCCATCATAGGAAGAATTTCTTTCTCAACCCACTCCCATCCTAAAGATTTCGGTCCGTTCAGCTTAAAATAATCCAACGAATTGAGCGAATCAAACAATCCAACATCCAGCTTTCCTGATCTTGCAAGTTGACCTCTAACATCCATGCTTTGACCTAAATCCGTCTGCATTAGATGATTTACGACAATGTTCGCTGGACCAACATCAAACGAATAAACGATTCCATTTTTACGGTATGATAGATTTGAAAATCCTCCTAGATTTAGAAATGCTTCGGCTTCATTTGCAAATAGAGAATGATCAACCAGAGGAATGAGAGGAGCACCTGTGCCTCCGAGAGCAACATCCTTAGTTCGAAAATCAGTTATTACTTTTAAACCTGTCAAGGTTGCTAGATGAGGTAAGTTCCCAATCTGTTGGGTAAATGACTTTTCAGGTTGGTGAAATATTGTTTGACCATGACTTGACAACGCGTAGATATCTGTTCGACTTATATCGTTCGTCGAAATAAACAGGTTGACTTGTTCTGCATAAAACTTTGCCAATTTGACACTGAGTAAACCTAACTCCTCTCCACTCATTTTTGGAGCAGAAATCAGCTCTTTACGAAACGAATCACTATAAGCAACAGTCTTGGCATGGTTAACTGAAAAAGTCCACTTCTGGTCATCGATCAAAGAAAAAGATACGTCGGCGATATCTAGCCCATCTAAAGACGTTCCGGACATCAAACCTATTAGTCGAAAAGTTTTCATTTCTTTGATCATCAGGTAGGAAAATATCAAATAATCCTGCTACTTTTACGTCCTCAATATTACAGAAATTAATAGAAAGTTGCTCTTCAGCGACAAATAAACTGTAATGTAAAGTTGTAAACAAAATGCCGAAATCGTTACCTTTGGGTCGATTTTTTCAAACACAGAATAAGAAACAAAATAAATAATATGGATTTTCAATTATCAGAAGAGCATTTAGCGGTACGTGATGCGGCAAGAGATTTTGCTCAAAATGTACTGAAAGAGGGTGTTATTGAGCGTGATAACGAACAGCGTTTCCCTAAAGATGAGATCAAGCAATTAGCTGAACTTGGATTTATGGGAATGATGGTTGACCCTAAATATGGTGGTGGCGGAATGGATACTCTTTCATATGTACTTGCAATGGAAGAGATATCAAAAGTTGATGCATCTGTTTCAGTTTGTATGAGTGTTAACAATTCTTTGGTTTGCTGGGGACTTGAAACATTTGGTACAGAAGAGCAGAAAGAGAAATACTTAAAACCGCTTGCTACAGGAGAAAAAATTGGAGCATTCTGTTTATCAGAGCCTGAAGCAGGTTCTGATGCTACTTCTCAAAGAACAACGGCAGAAGATAAAGGAGATCACTATCTATTAAATGGAACGAAAAACTGGATCACAAACGGATCCTCTGCTTCGATCTATTTGGTTATCGCTCAAACTGATCCAGAAAAAGGACATAGAGGAATCAACGCTTTGATCGTTGAAAAAGATATGGACGGTTTCGTTGTTGGTGCGAAAGAAGATAAGATGGGAATCCGTGGTAGTGATACTCACACTCTTATGTTCAACGATGTGAAGGTGCCAAAAGAAAACCGAATCGGTGAAGATGGATTTGGTTTCAAATTCGCTATGAAAACACTTTCTGGTGGTAGAATTGGTATTGCAGCTCAAGCACTTGGTATTGCATCAGGAGCATTGGACCTTGCAGTAGCATATTCAAAAGAAAGAAAAGCTTTTGGGAAAGAGATCATGAAACACCAGGCTATCGCATTTAAAATTGCTGATATGGCTACGGCTGTTGAAACAGCTAGATTATTAGTTCATAAGGCAGCATGGCAAAAGGATAATGGTGAAAACTATGATCAATCAGGAGCGATGGCTAAACTGTATGCTTCAAAAGTAGCGATGGAGCAAACGGTTGAAGCTGTTCAGATCCACGGTGGTTACGGATTTGTTAAAGAATACCATGTAGAACGACTAATGAGAGATGCGAAGATCACTCAGATCTACGAAGGAACTTCTGAGGTTCAGAAGATAGTAATCTCTAGAAACGTTCTGAATGCATAAAAGAGAATAAATTAATCAGAGAAGCATCGGGTTAAACTCGATGCTTTTTTTATGCTTAATCCAACCATTTTGTAGAAAATTCTGTTATACTTGTTAGCAACGAAAAGCAATTAGAATGAAGATATATACACGGAAAGGAGATGAAGGAAAAACATCGTTGATCGGTGGAAAAAGAGTGGATAAGAACGATATTCGCATTGAGAGTTATGGGACAGTTGATGAACTTAACTCTTGGATAGGTCTCTTGCGTGACCTCTGTCTGGAAGATGAAATTGTTTACGAACAGTTATTGGAAATTCAGGATCGATTGTTCACGATCGGTTCACTACTTGCGCAATCTCCGGAAGGTTCAAAAATGGAGCTACCGCAATTATCTGATCAAGATATCACGTTTTTAGAAGACGCCATTGACAAAATGAATGAAGATCTTCCAGAAATGAAATCGTTTGTTCTTCCAGGTGGGCACACAACTGTTTCTAATTGTCATATTACTCGTTGTGTATGTCGCCGTGCCGAAAGACTTGTCGTCGCTTTACATGATGATACAGAATCTTACAAAAAAAGCATGCAGTACCTGAACCGTTTAAGCGATTTTTTGTTCGTATTATCAAGAAAGCTTACATTGGATTTAAATGCAAAAGAGATCCCTTGGAAACCGAGAATGTAAGTCGTTACATACTGATCCACAGGGGATTTAAAATTTTATTTGGATTTAAAAAAAATAAATATACTTTTGCGCTTTGAATAACAGCAAATTATAAAGTAGAGAAATATGTACTGGACACTAGAACTAGCTTCATACTTAGAGGACGCACCTTGGCCAGCAGCGAAAGACGAGCTGATCGATTACGCAATTCGTACAGGGGCACCTTTAGAGGTAGTTGAGAACCTACAAGATATTGAGGACGAGGGAGAGATATATGAAAATATTGAAGACATTTGGCCTGATTACCCTTCGAAAGAAGATTTCTTCTTTAATGAAGATGAATATTAAACTGATTGCCAAGCCTTTCTGACAGTATTTTCAGAAAGGCTTTTTACTTCTCCAACCTACTTTCGCGACACATTGTCATACACCACCTTTTGGAACGAATTATGTTCTGCAAATTATCCTAAAATCATTGCTGCAACTTTCGGGATTAACCTTATTTTTGGTGGCAATTAATAGATCTTAACATGATAGGAGGACTTCTAAAGAAAATACTTGGTGATAAATCTGATAAAGACAGAAAAGAATATCAACCAATCATAGATAAAGTTAACGAGATTTATGGGAGGTTGTCATCATTATCAGATGATGAATTACGTAATCGCACAAAAGAATTTCAAGCTAAAATAAAAGAAAGAACCGCTGGTCTAGAAAAAGAGATCGAAGAGTTAAACAATAAAGCTAACGATCCATCGACACCTGTTCTCGACAAAGAGGATATCTTCGAAAGAATTGATAAACTCCAGGAGAAGAGTGATGATGAAATCGAAAAAGTTTTGGAGGAGATATTACCAGATGCATTTGCAACAGTGAAAGAAACTGCTCGTCGTTGGGCTGAAAGAGGTCAGTTAGTTGTTCAGGCTACAGATTTTGACCGAGAACTTGCGGGAAAGCACGATGGACTAGAGATAGATGGAGACAAGGCTATCTGGAAAAATAAGTGGAGTGCTGCAGGAGCCCAAATGGAATGGGTGATGGTTCACTACGACGTTCAGATAATGGGTGGTGCCGTTCTGCACAGAGGAAATATTGCAGAAATGCAAACAGGTGAAGGTAAAACGTTGGTAGCGACTTTACCAGTATACTTAAATGCCATTGCTGGAAAAGGTGTTCACCTGGTTACAGTTAATGATTATCTAGCTCGTCGTGATAGTGAGTGGATGGGACCTCTTTATCAGTTCCATGGTCTAACTGTTGACTGTATCGATAAACATAAGCCAAACTCAGATGGCCGAAAAGAGGCTTATAAAGCCAACATTACTTTTGGTACAAATAACGAATTTGGTTTCGATTACCTTCGTGATAATATGTCAAGTGATATCGGTAATCTCGTTCAAAAGAAACACCATTATGCTATCATTGATGAGGTCGATTCTGTATTGATCGATGATGCTCGAACTCCTTTAATTATTTCTGGGCCTACTCCTAAAGGCGATCAGCAGGAATATGGTGCTTTGAAGCCAATGGTTGAAAAAGTTGTAAGTGCTCAGCGAACATTGATCAACAAAGTACTGGCAGAAGCTAAGAAAGAACTTTCTGTAATCAACGAGCCCTTGGAAGATAAAAAAGAGCAAAAGAAACGTCTTGAAGAAGGAGGAAAAAAGCTTCTTAGAGCCTTTAGAGGTTTGCCAAAGAACAAAGCTCTAATCAAGTTCTTATCTGAACCAGGTGTGAAAGCACACCTTCAAAAGACTGAGAATTTCTACATGGCAGAGCAAAATAAACAAATGCCTATCATCGATAAAGAACTATACTTTACGATCGATGAGAAAAACAATACTATCGATCTTACGGATAAAGGAATTGATCTGCTATCTGGAAAGAACGATCCGAATTTTTATATCCTGCCAGATATCGGTACTGAATTAGCTCAAATTGAGAAGCAAGGACTTGATAAAGAGCAATTAGCTGAAAAGAAAAACGAATTGATCAGAGATTATTCTGTGAAATCAGAACGTATTCACAGTATTAACCAATTGTTGAAGGCATATACCTTATTTGAAAAAGAGGTGGAATATGTGATCATGGATGGTAAGATCAAAATCGTAGATGAGTCTACAGGTCGTATCATGGAAGGTCGACGTTATTCTGATGGATTGCACCAAGCCATTGAAGCAAAAGAAGATGTAAAGGTTGAAGCGGCGACACAAACATACGCTTCGATTTCCCTGCAGAATTATTTCAGAATGTACCACAAACTTGCTGGTATGACAGGTACAGCTGAAACTGAAGCAAAAGAATTCTGGGATATTTATGAATTAGATGTAGTTGTTATTCCAACGAATCGTCCTATCGCGAGAAAAGATATGGATGATATGGTTTATAAAACTGCACGTGAAAAATACACCGCAGTAATTGAAGAAGTAGCCGATCTTGTCGAAAAAGGAAGACCTGTTCTTGTAGGTACTACGACAGTAGAAATATCTGAATTATTGAGTCGTATGCTTCAGATGAAAGGTATTAAACATAATGTCCTCAATGCCAAGCAACACCAGAAAGAGTCTGAAATAGTTGCTGATGCAGGGGCAAAAGGTGCTGTTACGATCGCTACAAACATGGCAGGTCGTGGTACTGACATTAAATTGCAAGAAGGAGTTAAAGAAGCTGGTGGTCTTGCAATCGTCGGTACTGAACGACACGATTCTCGTCGAGTTGATAGACAGTTAAGAGGTCGTGCTGGTCGTCAAGGAGATCCAGGTTCTTCTCAGTTCTTTGTTTCGTTGGAAGATGATCTAATGAGAAAGTTCGGATCAGAAAGAATCGCCAAATTAATGGACCGTATGGGACTTAAAGAAGGTGAAGTGATCCAGCATAGAATGATCTCAAAATCGATAGAAAGAGCACAAAAGAAAGTTGAGGAAAATAACTTTGGAAATCGTAAACATCTATTGGAATACGATGATGTTATGAATGCTCAACGTAAAGCAATCTACAGAAAACGTAAGAACGCACTTTACGGTGACAGATTAGATCTTGATATTGCTAACATGTTCTATGATACCGTAGAAGTTGTGAGTAGTAAATATGATGGTAAAGACGACTTTGAAGATTTCGAACTTGAATTATTGCGAGTTGTAGGTATTCAATCCCCGGTAGATCAAGATGAATTTACAAAGTTGAACAAACCAGAGCTTGTTGAGAAGGTTTACAATGCTGCTCTCGACAGATACGAACAGAAGAACGAAAAACTTGCTTCATTGGTATTTGAAAATGTTAAACAACATTACGAAAAACCAGAAAATAGATCTCGTCATATCCGCGTACCTTTAACTGATGGAAACAAAGGAATTGAAGTATCTACAACGATTGAGGAAGCTTATGATACTAAAGGATTCTCGATAATAAAAGCATTCGAAAAAGCTATCGTTCTAGGATTGATCGATAACGAATGGAAAGAGCACTTGCGAGAAATGGATGATCTTAAGCAATCAGTTCAGCAAGCAAGACATGAGCAAAAAGATCCGTTGTTAGTTTATAAACTTGAGTCATTTGAGCTATTTAGAGCAATGTTAGATCGCTTGAATCTTGAGACAGTTGAATTCCTAGTGAAAGGTGCTATACCAGTTCAACAAGACGCTGCTTCTGTTCAAAACAAAGCTGCTCAACAAAGCAATAACTACGCGCAAGCTCAAGAAGTAAGTCAAAGTACATCTGGAAACACACCACAGTTTGAAGGAAGCCAGGGATATGATCAGGCAATGGCACAATCTCAACGTCAGAGTCAACCAAAACAACAGCCAGTTGTTGCTGATAAGAAGATTAATAGAAATGATCCGTGTCCTTGTGGAAGTGGTAAGAAGTATAAGCAATGTCACGGTCGTAATTAATATAGACCGTTAAGAATGAAAGTTGGAATCATTGGTGCAGGCGTTGGAGGTCTCGGTGCTGCTGTACGTTTTGCTAAAGCTGGACACGATGTAATTGTTTTTGAAGCAAACGAACATCCTGGCGGGAAGATCAACAATCTAGAGCTCGGTGATTTCAGGTGGGACATGGGACCTTCTGTATTTACTGGTCCAGAGTATATTAAGGAATTATATGAGCTCTGTGGTGAAGACTTCTCAACCTTTAAGTTTAAAAAACTAGACGAATCCTTCAGGTATTTTTATAAAGATGGAACCCGATTTTCATTGAGTGCTCAACAGGACAAGTTGATTCAAACATTATCCGAAGAGTTAGGAGAAGATAAAGTTACATTAAAGAACTACCTAGATAAATGTGGTAAGAACTATAAAGCTATTGCTCCAATGTTCATCGAAACCAGTCTTCACCGATGGAGACACCTGATGAATAAAAAACTCTTCAAGGCCTTAAGCAGAATACCAAAATATAAGTTGAATAAAACCATGCATGAGGAAAATGCTCAGCTATTCAATAACGCGAAAACGGCCCAACTCTTTGATCGATATGCAACTTATAACGGCTCGAGTCCATATAAGGCTCCAGCAATGCTGAACATGATCCAACATTTAGAGATAAATGAAGGAGTTTATTTACCTGAACATGGAATGGTCCAGATAGCGAAATCTTTGCATTCACTTGCCGTAAAACAGGGAGCCAAATTTCATTTTAATGAAAAGGTGGAACGCATTGAACTTGATAATGAGAAGATCAAGTCACTAAAAACAGATAAAAGCAAATACGAATTCGATATTGTGGTAAGCAATATGGATGTACTCCATACTTACAACAAGCTTCTACCCGACTTTTCGAAAGCCCCAGAAAAAATACTGAACCAAGAAAGATCAAGTTCTGCCATGGTTTTCTATTGGGGAATCAACAAAACGTTTGATGAGCTAGGAGTTCACAACATGTTCTTTTCAGATGATTACAAAGCAGAGTTTAAGTCGTTGTTTGAGACTAAGACTCTTTATGATGATCCTTCAATTTATATACACATCACTTGTAAGGAGAAATCAGATGATGCTCCTGACAATGCTGAAAATTGGTTTGCAATGATCAATTGTCCTGTTGATACAGGTCAAGATTGGAGCGAATATAGACAGAGAGCTAAATCAGCAATAATTAACCGTCTATCTAGAGAACTTAACACAGATATCTCATCTTTGATTCAAGAGGAGTTTGTAATGGATGCTAAATTTATCGAAGAGAAATATTCCGGTGCATTAGGTTCGATCTATGGCAACTCTTCAAACAATAAATATGCTGCGTTCTATAGACATGCTAATTTCTCCAAAGACATAAAGGGATTATACTTTGTTGGAGTAACGGTGCATCCAGGTGGAGGCATACCATTAGCATTAAACAGTGCAAAAATTGCTTTTGAATGCTTCGAAGAAGATCAAAAGTAAAACAGACAGTTTGTCTTAATCCGTAATTCTACGGAATTATTCGGGTTCACAATTATCTTGCTGGAACCAATGGTGATTTTAAGTAAATTAGTAAAAATCATCAAATGAGAACGTTGCTCTTTTTTCTGTTAACACCTTTACTGACACTTGGTCAGCAGCCAGAAATTAGAATAAATCCTGGTGGTCACATGGCGCAGATCAGAGACCTTGAAGTATCTAGCGATGGCAAATATGCTTTTAGTGCTAGTCTTGACAAAAGTATAAAACAGTGGGATCTCGCTTCGGGAAGAGTTGTTCAAGAATTTCGAGGAGAGATAGGATATGGAGCAGAAGGAATGGTTTATGAGATCGCCGTCAATCAAACAAATGAGCTATTAGCTGCTGGCGGTTGGTTCGGTAAAGATGATGAAAGTGAAGTTCTCGGTGATATTCGACTATATGACATCCAAAATGGTAAAATTCTTCACGTATTCAAAGGGCTCGAAAATATTCCTGCAGAAATTAAATTCCTGTCTGATGGTAAATTATTAATGGCCGCAGATCAATCTAGCTCAATTTTCGTTTGGGATGTAGAAACGAAGAAATTAATTGCCGATCTTAAGTACCACTCAAAAAATTACGGTGAAGGATTATATGAAGCCGCAGCCGATGGAGAACACATTATTTCTGTTGATGAACTTGGAAACCTCGCCTTGTGGAAGCTTGGTAAAGATGAACCAATTGCAGTGAATACTAAAACTTATAAGAAGCAGCTCAATTATATTAACGCCTCACTATCCATTTCCGAAGAAAAAGAAGAAATCGCAATTAGTGCAGACAACACGATCTACTTCTATGATTTCAAACTGAAAGAAATAGGGAGTATTGACTTAAGCTTTCATCCAGGTTTTATCGAATATGATAAAAGTGGTGATCTGCTGTTTCACGGAAATGTTGGTTCAGGAGGACAGAACGATTGTTATTTATGGGAAAGAAATGGAAGAAGCTGGAAAGAAGCAGGTCGTTTTGTAGGTCATCAAGATGCAGTATTAGCGGGGAAGATCATTTCTAAAGATCATTTCGTAACAGGTGGTGGTTTAAAGGATGAGATAAAGATTTGGAAAAGAACAAATGACTCAATAAAAAACACATCAACATATCAGGGTAATGGACGAAGTTTCTATGGAGTATCTGTCAGTGACCAGAATTTAGCCTTGGCTTCAAAATGGAACAAACAATATGGTTTCTCGTCGTTCAACAAAACGTTTGACCTTTTTTTAAAGCAGTTCAAACCTGCAGATAACAAAGTAAAATTCGCACGTGCTTATCATAAAGATGACAACTATTCATTAAGCACTTTTGATGAAGGTAACGGAGTGCATCGAAACAGTCAATTATTTATATCTAAGCAAAACAAACCTTCCGATACCATTACAAGAGAATGGTGGTTCGGAGATCGTCATAACTGCTTCACTCTAATTCCTGAAGAATACATAATCTCTGGCGGTGCTCAGGGAGTAATGGAAGCCTACAACATGAAGGGGTTTGCGGTGAGTAATTTCGTTGGCCACGAAAGTGACATTTGGTCAATTGGATTCAATACTGATACTACGGTAATGGTAACTTGTGCAGCTGATCAGACTGTTCGATTTTGGGATTTGAGCGAAGTTGGCAAAAAACAAAGTAATTATCCCCCGTATACAATTGAAGAATATTGCAAGAAAATGGACATATGGGGCCCTTTTAAGCAACTATTTCTACAGGCAAAAATCTTAGACCTAACAAGTATCAAAACGTTTGAGGCCTGGAAAGTTGCGGTTGAAGTATTCAAACGATATAATTATCCGTATCAGTTAATGGAAAAAAAGTACTACGATTTTCAGTATAACACAATATATCCGAAATTATCCATGTACATCGACGAGAACGGTGAGTGGGTTATATGGAATAATAGCGGTTACTTTACAGCCTCTTTGAAAGGTGCAAAGAATGTAGGTTTCCACGTAAACCGTGGACAGAACAAAGCCGCGAACTTCTATCCATTCGAACAGTTTGATCTAAAATACAATCGTCCTGATATTATACTTGATGAGCTAGATATGGGATTTGAAGAATATATTCCATTGTATAAAAAAGCATATGAAAAAAGACTAGAGAGAATGGGTTACGCAATTGAAGATCTTACTTCGGAATTCAATGCTCCAGAACTATCCATTTACGAAACGAAAAGAATTAAAGACAAATTACTTATCAGGATCAAAGCCGATGACGAAAATTTAGAGATACATAAACTCAATGTTTTCAACAATGATGTCCCAGTATTTGGTAGAAAAGGTTTATCTATAATGCCTACCGATCATTTAGATACCATCATCAAAATTCAACTAGCCTCGGGACAAAACAAGATCAGTTTAAACGTAGAAAATGTTAACGGTATAAAGTCCCTCAATGCTTATGAATCTAAATTTTACTCAAATCAAGCACAAACGTGTGATCTGTATATTGTTACCCTGGGTGTTTCGAATTACGAAAATGAATCATTCAACTTAAAGTATGCCGCTAAGGATGCAAATGATGTAATGAGCTTTTTTGGAGAATCTAAGGACTACAGAGCTATTCATAAAATGACCTTGATCGATCATCAAGTTACCAAAGCTGTCTTAGATAGTATTGAGTCCTTCATTAGTGCTTCAACTGTCAATGACGTACTGGTCTTTTTCATTGCTGGTCATGGACTATTAGACAAAGACTACAACTATATCTATGCAACGCATGACATAGATTTTGATGATCCTAGTGTAAAAGGTATATCATTCAACGAGTTAGAAGAACTTTTAGATGCCGCAAAGAGTCATAGAAAACTACTTCTCATGGATACATGTCACAGTGGAGAGGTTGATAAAGACGAAGTAGATCAAATTACAGAAACAACTGTAGATATAGATAATATTCAGTTTAGATCTATTGGACGTAATACTTCCATTCAGAAAGTGAAGAAAGGTGCTATTTCAGAAATGAGTAAATCTCTTTTCCTTGACTTAAGGAAAGGTACAGGTACAACTGTTATCTCAAGTGCAGGAGGTGTAGAATTTGCTTTTGAGAGTAGTGCGTGGAATAATGGTCTATTCACTTATTGCCTTATCAATAACATTAAAAATCAAAAATCTGATCTAAATAATGATCGATCAGTAAGTGTCTCTGAATTAAGAAATATACTCCAAGAGGAAGTTTACAGGTTAAGTAAAGGGTTTCAGAAACCAACGATGCGCTTAAGTAATATAAGCGCAGATTTTTCTGTCTGGAGATATTAATATAGTCATGTGACTGACAATTTGTATATTGTTGACTTAATTGAAGTTTACACTAAATTGAAATTATTTTCGTTCTATTCTGTGAACCCCTTCAAAATTTAAGAATGCGCTATTTGATCTTATTTTTCATCGGAATCCCTTTTATTGCAAGTGCACAATTACCTTCAAAAGGTATGTTCTCACTAGGAGCGAGAACAACCTATAATTCTTTCAGCCATGATGGAAATGGATTAGGAGCTGGAGCACATTTTAGAATACAGTTAACTGATCGAATTAATACAGAATGGTTTTTTGACTACATTTCAGTCGGTGATGAGGACATTAAAAGTAATTATGCTCATATCGGATGGTCTGTAATGTTCTACCCTCTGAAAGATCAAAGCTATCCGAAAAGAATTCAGCCGTATGTTTCTGCCGGTCATTGCTTCGATTATAACAAGAAATTCGCTGTTCGTAACCCAGAAAACTCAATGGATCGCTGGGGTTCTGCAGTTCAAGGTGGTGTTGGAACACATATAAACCTGACTGAACGTTTTGATATCAGTATTTCCTCGTTGTATATGATTCACTTAACACCGGAGATTGGAAGTCATATTCATACAGTTGATGGTACACCCGTTGTTGAATTTGGTGATCATTCTCATAGTGATTTAGAAGGCCATCTATTAACGACAATTAGTTTGAATTATAAAATTGGTCAGCTATGGGGAAGAAAATAGTATTAATCATTCTAATATGTAATGCGTTCATTGGTGGAGCGCAAGAAGTTAATCGAGACGGGCTGCTTAAAGGAACTCTAACGATCTCGCCGGGATTTATGCTTGATAGTAAGAGTCAGCCGTTTTATTTCCATGGTTTAATAGAATATTATGCTGATGAAAAGCTTTCAGTAACAGGAGAGGGATCTTTCTATTTAGGTGACCTTAATGAAAACGAGATTTTTAAATACAATAATTCAATATTTGCTGGTTTCAATTATCATCCTTTAAAAAATGGTGCGTCAGATCTTTTCATTGGATTCACTCCTGGAATATCGTTTACAATGTTAGCTGAGCAAAACAAAGTACAAAGAATGGGTATTAATCCAATTGCGTCATTAAATACTGGATATAACTATTTCATCAATGAATACTTCCATTTCTTTTTACTTGGAAAAACGATACTAGGGAAACATTCGAATTATCGTATTCAGTCTTTAAGTGAATTTAGGTTCTCAGCTGGATTAGGATTCAGTATACCTACAAAGCAAAAATAAATATTCAAGGATGACTTCATTTACTTGTTAAGGGTATGTGCCTCTAACATGAAGTGTTCATATACTGTAATGCGTTGTCAAATATAAATCTCAAGAATAGAATTAAGAAAGTTATTTTATGATTTTGGCAAATACTGTCCATAAAAAAAGCCTCACACAATTGAATGTATGAGGCTTTTAAAAAAGTTGCAAATCCTGATTAGCGATAGCTACATCAGCGGTGGCGTCGACTTATACGGACGATGAATGTCTGCATAAGTCGACGCACCTATATAATTTGGATTCTTCATAAAATAAGAAAACCCCAGCTACCAAAGTAACTGGGGTTTTAAAAAAGTGGCGTCGACTTACTCTCCCACCCTCAAAAGGGCAGT
>CEQS01070272.1_pt1 | contig 82884 bp, 51 predicted proteins | sample 530981 | NCBI WGS metagenome assembly CEQS01 (sample SAMEA2621176, study PRJEB7988) | marine metagenome | biome: marine biome (ENVO:00000447); feature: mesopelagic zone (ENVO:00000213); material: "saline water (ENVO:00002010), including plankton (ENVO:xxxxxxxx)" | depth 800 m
AGGAGATCGACTTGAGTTTGGTGGAATTAAATTAGATGTAATTTTTGGACCAGGTCATGCTCCCGGACATGTTGCTTTCTATAACGCAGAAGAAAAAATATTGATCAATGGAGATATTTTGTTTAAAGGCAGTTATGGAAGAGTTGATTTACCTGGCGGTGATTTTCAAACGTTGAAAAACTCAATTCAGAATAAACTATTCAAGCTACCAGAAGATGTTGTGGTATATACAGGTCATGGCCCGGAAACTATGATCGGAGTAGAGAAGATCTCTAATCCTATTAACTGGTAACGCATTAAGCAGTCTGTGAAATGTAAAAGTTTCGTTTGACTGTTTGGAACTTTTTCTTTTTGATCTTAGCGATCAGCCAGCTTCTAAAGTCGAAATACTCGAAAGCAACTGATTGATAAGGATCCTTAGCAACTTCATCCAATTCATCTGCAACCTCTTGTAATAGTTGTTCAACTTTGAATGGGTCTTTTGTGTTGATCACCTTTCTCAATTTTTTCAAGAATAGTGTTTCAAATGAATAATTACGATGCATTTTCTGTAAGAACCGCAGTGTGCTTTTAAGCGCATATGGCAGATAGTCTTCATTGTTGAGTTCAAAGTGGATGATCAAACCAACGATATGAGCAAATGCAACGATATCTTCATTCTCATCCAGTTCTGAATCATTGAGGATTGCGTTGATCCACTTTAAACTGCTACTGTAGGACTCTATTCCAAAGAATGCTATGGCTAAGTTGAACGATAAATAAGCTCTTCTGGATGGAGTAATTCCAGACTTAAACTGATTGAATCCTTGAATGATATCATCTTCAAGTTTAACTGCCTTTTCAAATTCGGCCTGATGAATATAAACCATAAGGTTAGTACTCTTAATACTTGAGAACAATTTGATATCCAGGTCTTCATTCGAGTTGATCTTGTATTTCTCCTTGAATGTGTTTAATTCTCCCAAAAGCCCGTATATCTTCTTTGTATTTCCTTCAGCTAATTCAAGATGGATTGTGTTTGTAAGAACGGAAAGGTACTTCTCAGGAGCATCTTTGATCTTTTTCGTTTGTTCCTGGAAAAGATGTAGATTCTTATGTAGAAATGATAAACTCTCAGCATAGTCAAGTGTGGCATAATAATATGCGCTCAGAAAATGATTTTCTAAATATTTAATCTCGAAGCTTTTAGATGATGGTTCCTGGAGATCCTGATATTGATTCATTAAGTCCTTAAACTCATTCATATCCTTTGCGCATCTTGATTTACCTGATTGATGCATTTTTGAGAACAACTTACTTTTTAATGACCATAAGTTATTTTTATAACGTTGAGTAATAATGAGATCCTCCATTTTTGAATCTCTCTCGTCAAGATCACTATCAAGTATCCTGTTATATCCTAAAGTTTCGATGATCTGGTTCAGTTGCTCTTCAATTTTGATCTGCAATGAAAATTTCGCATGCTTTTGTGCTAATCTATTTGCACTTTTCAATTGACGTTCAGCGTGATCATATAATCCTTTTTGATAAAGAATCTCAGCGCCATGTATCAATTTGTAAATACTTGCTTCAGTTGAATTTGAACTATGATAGCTGTCAAGTGCTTTCATTATTTGATCGTAGAGTCGATTCTTAGTTATAGAAAACTTATTGAGAAAACTCTCGCCATCGAAATGTTCGAACAACTCAGCCTCGTCAAACCTATCCTGTTGGTCTATAAAATCGAATAGGTCTACATACTTATTCTTATCTCCAATCGTATGTCTGGAAGCGTGTATCTTGAAATAACGCTTTTCACTTTTAGACATGTTATGTATTAACTCGAATAATGCTGGTGACGCTGTTTTTGACATAGTGTTTGATTTAGCTTTATATCATGAAGTTAAGCATTCACAACACTATTTTTTTTGGAATAGAGCGAACGGTCAATTGTATTGATTGAACTGTATACTTTAAAAATTGGGCAAAAAAAAAAGCTGCTCTATTGAGCAGCTCTCTAAATATTATAGTTGAATTATCTTCTCCTTTGTTGATCCTCATCTTCATCGTGATTTGGATCTGTAATACCTCCTTGGTCATCACCATCGCGAATAAATTCATCATCTTCAGAATTTCTTCCTTTCTCAGAATTTTCAATACGATCTTCATCACAAGAGTGTGGATTTAGTTCAATCTTGTGACAACCTACAAACCCCATTGACAGGGCCAGTATTACCAATATGTACAAACGTTTTTTCATAATTGTACGCATTATTACTATCAAATATACAATATTGTTCCCTTTAATCCAAATATTGCTTCACTAATTTGAATATAACGATCGTTCCATTGATTGAACTGTCATTTTCATTGATTTGGTGGGGACCGATCATTTCAATCGATTTTGCTGATATTTTTTGAAGGAGCTCGATTCTTCCTTTAGTGATCAGCATACCTTGCGATTCGTGATCTCCTTTTTCTGATTTTTTCTTTACAGAGTGTTCAATCCCAACGCCATTATCCTCAATTTCAATTCGAATATGATCCATATGATCAGCAACATTGATCTTTATTACACCTTTTCGATCCTTAAGAGGTAAGATCCCATGTATAATACTGTTTTCGACGAATGGTTGTAAGAACATTGCGGGTACTTTCAACATTTCAATTTCAACGTGTGGATCAATAATGATATCATAGGTGAATTTATCTTTAAATCGCATGGATTCAAGATCAAGATATAGCTTGAGACGCTCTATTTCATCACCCAAAGCGACCATACCATCCTTTCTATGAGAACTGTCCAGATTCTTACGGATAAGTTTGGCAAATCTTGACAGGTATTTATTAGCCGATTTTTTATCTGATGAATTGATGTAGTATTGGATGGAATTTAGAGAATTAAAAATGAAGTGACGGTTCATACTTGCATTCAGAGATTGTTGTTCGAGCTTTGATAGTTTGTTCTCAAATTCCAGTTTCATGCGATAGTTTTTTCGAGCAAGTCTTATTACACGAATTCTGTCAATTATGAATAATAGGATCACAATTAGTATCACACAAAGTGAATAAAACCACCATGTGCGATAGAATGGAGGTAGGACTCGGAAGTTGGTAGTCCACTCTTCAGAAAACATACCCAAACCGTTTTGAACTCTGAATTTCAAAGTGAAATCACCAGGAGGGAGATTGGTAAAATTGATATCCGAATTTTGCATGAGAGGAGACCATTCCTCCGAAAACCCTTCAAGATAATATTGATATCGTAAGGCATTAGGATTGCTTAAAAATATTCCGTCAAATTCAAATTCTATATTACTATTCTTATAAGGTATAGATAACTGATTTGAACTTGTATTAGACTCTTCTAAAGGGTTTGAAGCATTTATAGGCTTGAAGTTAACCTTGATTTCAGTGAGTTTAAGTTGAGGCGGTGTTTTCGTGAAAAGTGAGTGACGATGATCAAAATTCATTCTCATCAGTCCGGATGCAGTTCCAAACCATAGCTCGCTATCCTCTTCGATATAATAACTGGAGTTCAGGTTAGTTTCCAGATCGATCAATCCGCTGTTGATATCGTAATGATATTTTTGATCATTAGATAAATCTAATTCAAATAGTCCATTGTTGGTTCCAACAAATAGGGCTCCATCAATAAGATCCATGAAAGTCACGTAGTCGTTTCTTTCTACGTTTTCCAGTATCTTTCGCTGAAGTTGACCGTTCTTTTCGAAAAACAATCCGTTCTCTGTACCGATCCAGAGCTTTTTATCGCTGTCAAGTTCGACACAGTTTATACTTGCGTCAAATTGATGCATTAATTTTAGTTCTCCATCAGTAAGCAAATAGGCTCCTGTTTGAGAAGCAAGAAAAATAGTGTCTTCTATAAAGGCAAAGTCTCTAACATTTTGAAGCTTTTTATCGGGAGAAACGAGCGTTTGTATGATTCCATTTTCCAAGTTTAAAATATTCACACCTTCTGATGTGCCAATGATAAAGGTTGAATCTCTATAGTGCTTAACACCTCTGATACGATTGGAACTTAATCCATCTTCTATATAATAACTTTTCCATTTACCTTTAGCAAAAACATGAAGTCCCAAGTTACTACCGAAAACAACACAACTGCCTATCTTATCTATGCTCCATACGCTACTTTTGATGTAATCAATAGATTCAGTGTTTCCATTGGTTACTTTGAAAACACCTTTATCGAACGTCGAAAACCAATAATTCTTTTGTGAATCTTTAACCATGGATATGATGATATCACTTGGAAACAGATCACCTTTATTATAATGCGTGAAAACTTCCCCAGTGAACCTCACTATACCTTTTCCGCCAGTCCCAAACCAGATGTTTTTCTCTCTGTCCTGAAATATGGTATTGATATCATTTATGGGAAGGCCGTTATTTTCCGAAAGTTCAACAATTCTATCTTTTTCTTTAAATACAACACCGTTTCTCGAGTTTAACCATGTTCTATTTCGATTGTCCACAAATACGGATCTGAAAGGGTCTTGAATTCTGTCTACAATCGTGTCAAACCTATTTTTCGAATTGAGCCTCATCATAAGTCCGTTGTACGCTGTAGCAAAAAGATCTCCATTATGAGATAATACTGAAGAGAATGAGGTTTTTTCTGATATCTTGATTCTTTCGAAATGAGAATTGTTGGTTGACTTCACAATACCATTTCTTGTCGCAAGAACGAGTTGATCATTGTGAACGATTATGTTCCTGATTCGCTCGGGACTACTGGTTACAGGTAGCAGTTCTTCTTGTTTAGGATCAAAAATGAACATTCCAGAGCCATTTGTTCCAACATAGATCTTTCCCTTAAAAGTTAGTATCGCAGTTACATTGGCTGGCGATATTCCTGATGGATAAGTAGCGACACAAAAACTATCTTTAGAGCAGGCATAGGATATTCCTTTGTCATGTCCTACATATAATTTTTCATTAATATAACTGAGATGAACAATTCGGTTATTCAGTAGTCCGTCGGACTTTGCATAGTTTGTGAAATTCTTTCCATCAAACTTTGATAAACCACCCAAAGTAGCTATCCATAGATAACCATTTTTATCCTGAGTGATAGAGTTAACCTGGGACTGAGGTAATCCTTCACTCGTGCTGTATGCAACAAAGGAATATTTTTGAGCAGAAGCACAGATCGAAAAAGAAAATAGAGTGAAGAGAAAAAGTACTCTTATCATACCAAGCCTTTGATCGTTTTTAAGAATGCACTAACTCTGTTTCGAGCAACGGGTAACTGAGTTCCGTCTTTTAATTCAATGATATGTCCATCTTCACTAATGTACTCCTTGATACAACTCATGTTTACGATGTGCGACTTGTGTACTCGATAGAATTTTTCTTCATCAAGTATTTCCTCATAAACTTTTAATGTTCGAGTGTCTAGATATCTGGAGCCATCTTTGAAGTGGATCATTGTACAGTTTCCACTTGCCTCTAAATAATTGATCGAATCTTCCTCCACGATCTTTACTCCTTTGGTATGAGAAATAGCGATCCTGTTTGTTGCTTTATTCCTAACCAATCTGTCCGCCAGGTTTTGCAACGACTTAAAGTAATCATCGTAGTTACCTGGATTATCCGTAAATGTTTCTTTTGTAGCAATTACCTTGTCAACTGCTGATCTTAGGTCTTCATCATCGATCGGTTTCAGAAGGTAATGAACAGCATTTGCCTGAAATGCACGTATCGCGTAATCTTTAAAAGCTGTAACAAAAACCACAAGAAAGTTTCTTTTTTCAATCATATCGAGCAACTCAAATCCTTCAGCTCCACTAGGCATTCTTATATCCAGAAATACAACATCCGGACTAGAGCTTTCTATGATACTTTTTGCTTCATCTTTGTCAGAGGCTTCTCCAATAACGTCGATCTCCGGACAATAGGTTTCTAGCATCATGGTTAGGTTTTTACGTGCTAACTCTTCATCATCAACAATAACAGCTCTTAAATTCATAGGCGTGATTTTAGATAAATGTAATAAAATAAATTTGCCCACTCTTCAGATTTGATCTAATGAGTACCAATAATTTATTAGTTGAATCCATGATCTATACACTTTGATCAATGATAACAACATGAGACTAATCTCTCATAAAAATTAATTCTTTGTTAACGTAACTTTGATACAAACTAAAACCAATTATTATGAACACTATTACAATCACAAAGGATGTTTGGATTTTTAATGATAACGGCAATTGATATTATGTACGCTTAGTTCTTTAGATGTGTACAACTATTATTCGGCATTGAAATCTTCGTGTTAGGCTAAAAGTCCTTTTTCTTCCCCTGATATACCTGAATTATGGAGTAATTTTGTAATTCAGAGTTAGAGAGGAGCCAATGCAAGTAGAAGCGCTAAAAATAGAGGAAGGTACACCAAAAGTTGAGTTGATCGATGGATTTCTGGAATGTGTAACCGGATGTGAAGGAGAGCACAGTTATGCTATTTCTACCGAAAATGGGAAGATCATTTTGAAAGGTAGATTTGAGCACGGATTCCGCATTGATGTTTCAGAATTATCCAAGGGTTATTATCAGTTAACGATTTTTGATGCCCTTAAACGAGATACGTTTGCTTTTCACATCAAATAAACGTGTTGATCTCATCGATCACCTTTTTTGGATCTTCATGATGAGACATATGTCCAGCGTTTTCGATCAAAGCAAATTCGTTTCCAAAGTTCGAAGTTAGTTCAGTCATTTTTCCTGCATTGATCATGTGATCATGTTTACCTTGAATGACTTTACATCTTTCAACCAATATTCGCATAACTTGTTCTCGATTTGGTCGGTCTCGCATTGCCTTTAGTGAATAGATAATGTCAGTCCCATTCATTTTAAGTGCATCTTCGATCAAAGAATGAGTATCGTCCGTATTGTTTTCAGGCTTCATGTACAAATTCGGAATTGCTGTGCGTATAAAGAGTTCTTTGTTTTTCTCGACTACTTTTATTACGCGGTTTCTTTCATCTTTTTTTTGATCAGAATCTCCCCATGGATGTGAATTTAATAGCAACAGTTTTTCACTGAAATTTTCTAGTTGCTTTATCATTTCTAATGCAACATATCCCCCTAGAGAGTGGCCTACAATACTAAATTTGGTTACTCCTAATTCATTGATAACTTCTCGAACTGCAAGAGCCATGTTTGATATAGATGGTTTGCCATGGAGCCCAGTTGATTCTCCATGCCCTGGTAATTCCACTAAAATGGGTTGGATCTTTTTTCTCAGATATGGCACAATTCCAGACCACATGGCATTACTTTCCAAAAAACCATGTATAAAAAGAACAGGATAGCCATCTCCGACTATCCTGTAGTTCAATGAATCTGAATGCTTCATTTATTTGTTCATTATATCTTCTATTTCCTCGATCTCTATTGGAATACCAGACATCATGTTAAATGGTTCTGCACCATCTCTTACGATCAAATCATCCTCAAGTCGAATTCCAAGATTTTCGTTAGGAATATATATTCCTGGCTCACATGTAAATACCATTCCCGCAGAAATTGGCTTATGGTATAATCCGTAGTCGTGTGTATCCAAACCAATGTGGTGAGAAGTACCATGCATGAAGTATTTCTTGTATGCAGGCCAATCTGGATTCTGGTTTTTAATATCCGTTTTATCCAACAACTTCAATTTTACAAGTTGCTCCTCCATTAGTTTACCAACTTCCTTGTGATATTCTGGAATAAGAGTTCCAGGTACTAAGAGTTTCTCAGCCTCCTTTTTTACATGTAAAACCGCGTTATAAACTTCTTTCTGACGGTCAGTATATCTTCCATTTACCGGGAACGCTCTAGTTTGATCTGCACAGTAATTGGCATACTCTGCACCAAAATCCATGAGAATTACATCTCCATCCTTACACTGGTCCTTGTTTTCAATGTAATGTAATACACATGCGTTACCTCCTGTTGCAATGATAGGAGTGTAGGCGAATCCTTTGGATCTGTTCTTTGTGAACTCATGTATGATCTCTGCTTCGATCTCATGTTCCCAGACTCCTGGTTTTATGAAATTCAATGTTCGCTTTACAGCACCTTCAGTGATATTACAGGCCTTTTGCATCAAATCGATCTCAATGTCTTCTTTTACACTTCTGATCTCATGCAAAATAGGGGCGCTTTTATGAACTTGATGAGCAGGATATTCTTTTTTACACCATTTGATAAAACGATCTTCTCGAAGTTCAACTTCAGTTTTACCTCTTAGGTGCTCATTTGTGTTGAAATAAATCCCTTCAGCCTCAGCCATCATTTGTTTGAAAACAGTTTCAAACTCCTTGAGCCAAAAAACAGTTTTGATCCCAGTATTCTCAAAAGCAGCCTCTTTCGTTAATTTTTCTCCTTCCCAAACAGCAATGTGCTCATTTGTTTCTCGGAGAAATAACACTTCTCTAAACTTTTCACTTGATGCATCAGGAAATAACACGAGAATACTTTCTTCTTGATCAACTCCTGATAAATAAAAAATATCTCTGTGTTGATGAAAAGGGATAGTACTGTCTGCACTGATCGGATAAATATCGTTTGAATTGAAAACCGCTAACGTTCCGGCCTTCATTTTCTGCATAAATTTGGTTCTGTTTCTTTCAAATAGTCGCTTGTCTATACGTTCGTACCTCATAGGAGTAATTGTTTTATAAATGCGTAATTAATTGATTCGCCAAGGTACAAAAAACAAAATTTTCTTTTGGATTTAATGCTAATAATATTAGTACGTAAATAGTTTACGTTCTGATACAATATGTTTGTACCGTAACATTAAAAAAACGGCAATTATGAAAACAATATTTGATCAATTAACAATCAAGCACATTCAGATCGAGGAACAAACACAACGCGCTTCACTAGAAGTAAAATTTTTTCAAAATGGAGAATACGTTGAGACGACGTTAGTTCTTGATGGGACAGATCTTAATTTATTATTTGCTAAACTGAACGCAAAAGGTATTGAAGTTTCCTTGAGTGAAGATTTCAACTGCTACCCAACTGAAGAAGGGATGATCTATACACTGGATTTGCGATCTCACGGTACGGATGTTATTGCGTTAGATCATTTTACTCCTATTCACGATGTAAGAGAAGTTAGAGCTTAAGCTAAGTCCGTTCTCGGAGAATTTGTAGAATAGATCTCAAATGAATAATACGCAGACCAAAAAGTAAAAGTATTCCCAATGATATTAATAACAATAACCCTAATAGATCAGGGAAGTAAGTGATCCCAAACAGTCCTCCAGCAATAAGAATTGCGCTGAAAGTCAAGATTCTGATCACATGATTGAAATGTACTGAGAGTTTGAATACTTTTAATGCGATCATCATCTGGGCTAATGCAGTTAATCCTTGAGTGATTAATGTAGCAATTGCAGCTCCTTCAGATTTGTATAAAGGAATCAAAATAAAATTCAATGTCAGGTTGATCACTATTCCAAATAGCGCCATTTGATTAAGCAGACGCATGTTACCATTTGCAGTTAATAATGTTCCGAAAATATGGGCTGTAGCCATTGGAATAAAGCTCAAAATGATCCAGGAAAAAGCATTACTCGAAGAAGCTACATTGTTCTTGTAGATCAATTCCATAATGGGAGTAGAGAACAGGCTGCAGCTTATTGCTATTAGAATTGCACTTCCGATCAACAATAACCCAGAGGAGTGTAAAACTGGTTTTATATCTTCTTTCTTCTTGATCATTCTAGCGAAGATCGGAAGTAATAATCCCGCTACTAAAAATGCAAACATGTTGACTACATCAAGTAAACGAAAGCCCTGAGCATAAATTCCGGACTGTGTTCTCCCATCTGGTAACATCCGCTCGAGCATAACAGCATCCATTCGAGTGTAGAGCATCATAAGTAAAATCAAAAGAGCATAAGGTGTACTTTGCTTCAGTAGTGCTCTGCTGAACAACCCTTTCACACGAAGTTTGAACCAGCCGATCTTTACAAATGATATGATCATGGCACTTAACGCAGTAAATCCATAAGTTGCCGTTTGTGCATAAACGAACCATTCGATCTGAAACGGAGACTCAACGGTGGAACTGTATAAAAGAAATCCACATACTACGATCAGGAGAAATCTGTCTAAAACCGAGAATATTGCATCAATTTTAAACCAATGTAATCCCGAAAAATTACTTCGGAAGTATAACACGAGGCCTGCTAAAACTTGATTAACAGCAAGCATACCAAGCATTTTCATTTCCAGATCTTTATAACCTAGTATCAAGGCAGAACCCAGTGTGAGAAATAAATAGATCAGTGCCAATAACATTCTCAATCCCAAGATCCTACCGATATATTTAGAAACGGTGTTGGGATGTTGAGCGATGTTCTTTGTATTGTAATTCGTAATCCCAATATCCAACATGATGTTGAATAGAAAGGAAAAGTTTAACAATGAAAAGTACACACCATACGCTTCAGATCCGACGGTGTTCTGAACTTGAGCATCAATTGCAAAAATATAGAATGGTTTGATCAGCACATTTAAGAGCACGATCAAAATCAGACTACCAAAAAACTTTTTTTGCATATTTAAACTCCTTGAATCTCAACAAATATAACAAAAGCAAGTGCATTAAAAGTAGATTGATTTTTCATTGATTCGATAAGAACTTTTCGGAAGAGCTTGTTGTTTTTTAGTAAATTTGGATTCATGGCAGCAGATTATTCAACCTTAGTAAAAGATCAGAAAGAATACTTCAATTCAGGAAGTACACGTTCAACAAAATTCAGGAAGAAGAACCTCAAGAAACTTAAAGGGATATTGAAGCAGAATGAAAAACGAATGGAATCTGCTATTTATTCGGATTTCAAAAAGTCTTCGTTTGATACTTTTACAAATGAACTTGCTTTAGTTTACTTAGATATAGATGAAGCAATTTCTAAATTGGATAGCTGGTCAGACCGAAAAAGAGTAAGCACCAACTTACTTAACTTTCCAGGTAGAAGCTACATTTATCCGGAACCTCTAGGCTCAAGTTTGATCATCGGTGCCTGGAACTATCCATTTCAACTTTCATTTGCCCCAGTAGTTGCTGCAATTGCGGCGGGAAATACAGTCGTTCTAAAACCCAGTGAAGTTCCATCAGCTACTAGCACATTGATGAAGGAAATGGTGAACGAAAACTTTGAATCACATTATTTTCATGTTGTAGAAGGTGGAGTAGAGGAAACAACTCAACTGCTATCATGTAAATGGAACAAGATCTTTTTTACGGGAAGTGTACCGGTTGGAAAAATTGTTTACCAGGCTGCAGCGAAAAACCTGATTCCAGTAACGCTCGAATTGGGAGGTAAAAGTCCTGCGTTTATCACAAAAGGAGCAAATCTAGACGTTGCCGCAAGACGAATTGTTTGGGGGAAATTCTTGAATGCAGGTCAGACATGTATTGCTCCGGATTATCTTATGATCGATGCGGAAGTAAAGGATAAATTCTTGAAAATTTTGATCGATCGAATAAAAGAGATGGACTTTTCTTTTGAGAACGAAAACTATGTTCAGATCATCAACGAGAAGAATATGGATCGTTTGGAGAAATTGATCGATGAAGACAAAGTAGTTTATGGAGGGAAAATGAATAGAGAAAATCGTTATTTCCAACCTACGGTAATGGATAATGTCTCTTTTGATGATAAGGTTATGCAAGATGAGATCTTCGGACCAATTTTACCTGTATTAACTTTTGAAAGTTTGGATGTTGCCATCAATCAGGTTCGAGCATTACCCAGACCGTTATCATGTTACGTTTTTACAAAAAAGAGATCCATTAAAGAAAAAGTAATCAAAGAACTGTCTTTTGGAGGTGGAGCAATCAACGATACGATCATGCATATTTCCAATAGTAATTTACCATTCGGTGGAGTAGGGAGCAGCGGAATTGGAAGCTACCACGGAAAAGCAGGATTTGGTGCATTTACACACTACAAAAGCGTTCTTGATAAGCCAACTTGGTTTGATCCTAATGTGAAATATCCTCCATACACGAAGTTGAAAAAGAAACTGGTAAGGTGGTTATTGGGATTTAAATAATAAAGTTTTACTCATTAACCGTTACGTGACCTTGAAATTCATACTCCTTTCCTGCAACAGATTTAATGGTTACTGTGTAAAAATAAGTACCTTCTGTAACTAGCTCATATTCAGTAGCCCTACCATCCCAAAGTGGAATTGTTTGTTGCAAACCATTGCTTTTCTTAAGAGTATAATTAATCTCATTTCCCCACCGATTGAAGAAGTGAGCTTCTATTTGCTTAGCTCTTCGAACATCAATGGTGAAAACATCATTTACTCCATCATCATTTGGAGTGATAATGTTCGGTAAACGAGCATAGATGGTATCATTGACAATGATCGTGAAAGAGGCACTATCAACACATTCTGGTCGATTGTTGTATACATATAAGGTAACCTGATAATTTCCAGTGGAATCAAAGTAGGTAGAAGTATTTACAGAATTATCCCAAAATGAATCGTCAATAAACCACTCATAGTCCGTAGCGTTTTGGGAAGTATTGATTAAATCAACTGAGAGCGGCTCAAAACCACTTTCAGGGCTGGCATTAAATCCAGCTTCTACGTTAATTTCAATAGGAACTGTAATTGTTGTATCTACTGAGCAACCATTATTGTCCTCAATTTCAAGATTATAAGTATCTCCAACAAGATTACTAAATGTACCACTTGATTGAGATGTAGCTCCTAAGATATTCGTAAAAGGAGCGTTCCCACTTTTCCAAACCTTGACCTCTCCATTTTCATCTCCGCATGTTTCGGGCGTTATTCTGATAGAATCAATGATTGGATTTTCATGGAGTTTTACTAAAACCTGTTCCGTTCTGTAACATCCAGGTGAATTTTCAATTCTGACTACATAGAGCTGAGAACTATCAGGTGAAACTTTAGGATTTGATATTGTTGGATTATTCATTCCCGAATTATTCAACCATTCATAATTAGTGCCTCCACTGGCAAAAAGCTGCAAAGAATCTCCTATACAAACAGAAGTATCTGAAATAATTTGGGTTGAAAATGTATCACATGGTGTTGAATAAGCTAAAGGAAAAACCATATGTGTATTAGGGTTACCCGGACTAGGAAAGGGCTTCGTATGTTTCAGTCTTACATCAAATGGGTTTGTGCCCGAAATCAAATAATTAGAAATATCAGCTAATGCATCAGCACCGTTCATAATGCTATTCGGTGTATCGTCGTTTAATCCGTATAGGGTCTGATTTTGATAATAAAAATGACCTCTACTACCAGAACAATCGGGACTCGTAAATTCGTTTACCACGGAATCTGGTTCTCCAATTACTCCAATTGAAGTTCCATTTACAAAAACTTCATTACCATCATTCGTTGCAGGTGAATTTACATCATTATTACAAGCACGGTCTGTAAATACTGAAAAACCAACTTCACTAGAAAGATCTATAGTACTAAAGTTTTCAAAGACATAGTCATTTTGACCATATAAATCCTGATCGTTTACCCAAAGAGAAGTGGCAATTTTATCTAAACCTGGATTCTCATATTCAATGTAAATTACTGGACACCACCACCCCCAGTTTGGGTCTGGACCAGTTGACTCAGGCAGGATTGATAAAGTATAGTTTAAAGTGGTGGGGTCAATTATATTAGAAATATCAATAAAGTAATATTTTATTGGTAAAAATTGTACGAAACTGTGAGAGACTGTACCAATTAATTCGAAGTCTGAATGATTCACAGATATCGAGTTTACTAAGGTCTTATATTTTGGTGGGTTTCCTGCTGTATATAAAAATAAGTAGGCTTTTCTTATAGTACTTCCTGGCTCAATATGCACTTCAACCTGGCCTTGATCAACTCCTCCAATTCCACCTGAGAATCCTGCAGCTGTTACACCACCATGAAAAATATCTTGATGAAGAAGTTTTTGCGCATCAGCCTTAGAAGGTGAGCAGAGAAATAGGATTACGGTTAATATGGTTAGATAATAATTCTTCATTAAGGTCGAGCGTTCATATCTAAAACGAAATTTCCTTGCTATTAGTTGGTATGAAACTTAAGGAAAAATTATTCCAGTAAATTACTGGTAAACAATACTTTTTAGAAATTAACTATAGTTAGAGCTAATTTATTCCCAATCCCGATCAGAGATATGAACAGTTCCCTTGAAAATTGAGACTTTCTTTTCGTTTTGATTGTAGGTAGTTACCTCGTAAATCCCTACTGATCGCCCCCGATTAAGTTCGGTACATTCCGCGATCAATTCATCTCCGATATTCACTGGGCGAGTATGGGAAATTGAGGTTTCAATGCTAACACATTGTTTTCCGTAACTGTTTGCCGCAAAAGCAAGAGCAGAGTCAGATAAGCTGTAAGTTATACCTCCATGGGCAATTTTGAATCCATTGACCATTTCAGCTGTTACAGTCATCTTTAATTTAGAATAACCTTTTTCGATCGATAAGACTTCGATGCTCAACCATTTGGAGAATTCATCTCCACTCATCATTTTATCGACTATAGCTTGAGGATCCATTTTATTCCTGGATAGCTCGGTTTAGTAATGCGATCATTGCAATACCAACAATAAATAAGTATGTAGCCGTATCATCTTCGAGTTTCTCACCGTTTTCGTCTTCCATATCGATTTCACTCAGTAAGAATGAAACCATATTCGGCTGATTACACAAACTTGAGATCAGGTCGTTGTCCTCAGTTTCCATATACTCATCAAGTGTCTGAACGTATTCTTCCTGAAAGTTCTCTATGTGATCATCTGTGATCTTTTCCAACTTAACACCTTGAATTACGAATGCCTCGGCAAAGATGTTGTAGTAATACATCAATAATTCGAGCAACTCATCATTCTTGTATTCGATCGCTGAGGAAAGAATATAACCGACAAAAGTTTCTTGCGCCAGAACATGTGCTTCTGATAACTTCTCAAGACTATCTTCGTCTAGTTTATCAATTTTTAATACCGCTTCTTCTATACTTTTTACTGTGATCTGTGTTGACATAATATTTTTATTTAAAAACGGCTTTCAAGCTTAAATCCATTGAATTTACCGAATGAGTTAACGCACCAGAGGAAATGAAGTTTACACCAGTTTCTGCGTAGCCACGAATATTATCAGGAGTTATTCCGCCTGATGCCTCTGTTTCAATTTGAGAAGGAATTCTAGGAAGAACTTTTTTGATCTGTTCCGGTGTGAAATTATCCAGCATGATGCGATCGACTTTACCTATTTCCAGAACTTGGTCAAGCTCTTGTTCATCTCGAACTTCTATCTCTATATTTATTTTGAGCTTTTTCTCTTCAATATACTGATTAGCTCTTTCTATTGCTTTTTGAATTCCTCCGGCATAATCAATATGATTATCCTTGATCATGATCATGTCGTAAAGCCCAAATCTATGATTATAACCACCTCCAATTGTGACAGCCCATTTTTCAAGTGCTCTGATACCAGGTGTTGTTTTTCTGGTATCAAGCAAATAAGCGTCAGTTCCACTGATCAGGTCGACAACACTTCTTGTTTGAGTCGCAATAGCACTCATACGCTGCATGAAATTTAGCACAAGGCGTTCTGTCGCTAAAATAGATCTTGAGGGTCCACTTAATTCAAAAACGATATCTCCGTGCTTTACTTTTGATCCGTCGAGGATGTGTTTTTCAATAGTTAGGTTGTTGTCGTATTTCTTGAAAATACGCTCTGCTAGTTCAACACCGGCAATTACACCTTCATCTTTTACAAGTAATTTCGCATGTCCTGTGGCACCTTCTGGGACACAAGATAGTGAAGTGTGATCACCTTCTCCGATATCCTCTTTTAAGGCTAATTCGATAATTTCATCAATCATGCTGGCAAAGATAATCAGAATACATGGTTGTAGAAATTATTCTTGATCTTTCCATTTTGCAGCTGTCAAAACTTGAAACTGAGGCTGACCATTTCCTCCCTCGATCACAAATTGTATTTCGATCGGACGATATTTATAATCTTCATAGTTTGCGATGAGATCTTTTATAAACTCATTCTCTTCATCCACACGAACTGCAGTTTGATATCTATTCTTATCTTTTGGTTCACCGAGCAATAAGAACAATCCTGAATTTGCCTCAATTATACTAATGAAGTGCGTTTCATATTCGTCAGAACCACTCAATATCTTGTTCACCTTTGTCAAGGTATGACTTTCAGGACGGACAGTTTTCCAGCTACTTGATTCGATCTCTTCAACTGAATTTGCTGTGCGTTTACGTGTGGCAACAGGCTCATTTTCGTTATAGAATGTTTGAGTTTCTTCATAAACGAAAGTATTCGAATCTAACCAGGCATCCTTGTTCTCTTCAAATGCAACCAACTTATTATCTTCAAGATAGAAGTGACGTTTTCCTTGATCGTTGAAGTTACCTTGAGAGAACTCTTCAGTGATCTTAACCGGAACACCATCGTCGTTTATATACGCTGTAACTTCTGTGAATGATCTACCATCATCATTGATCTTCTCCCAACGAAGTGATCGAACGAGTTCAAGATCATCAAGCATCGTATTGATCTCTTCCATTTTATCTTGTCCGAGATAGTTCTCCTCAACTGTAACTACTGAGTCATTATCACTGACCTTATCATTTGTTGATGATCTTTTAGTTTTTTGAGAGCAACTTGCTGTCAGCACGGATAGAATTAATACGAAGGCAAAATATTTTTTCATCATTTAGCTAAAATAAAAAATGTCCGTGACACTGGGCCACGGACATATATTGATCAATTGGTCTTATTATTTAAAGATTATCGTCATCTCAACACGTCTGTTGGCCTGACGACCTTCTTTTGTATCATTCGTTTCGATCGGTTGTGTTTCACCGAAGTAAAGAACAAACAATCGCTCTTCATCGATACCACGTTCCGTCATGAATGCTTTCACCGCTTCGGCACGTTTCTTAGATAGGATCAAGTTACCTTGAGCACTACCTACATTATCGGTGTGTCCGGCGATCTGAAGATTCCATTCAGGTTTCTTCTTAAGAACTTCAGCAAGTTCATTAAGTGACTCAATAGACTGCTCTTTGATCTTAGCACGAGCTGTTTCAAACTCTAAGTTATCAAAGGCTGTTTTCAAGATCTCTTGAACTTCCTCTTCGATCTCAGGACATCCATTGTTTGAACGAGGTCCTTTTGTCTCTGGACAGTCATCATCTTTATCTGGGATACTGTCATTATCAGTATCTGTATAAGGACAACCACCGTTTTCTTTTGGTCCTGGTAGATTTGGACAATCGTCATCTTTGTCTAAGATTCCGTCCTCATCCGTATCAGGCCATGGACAACCATTGTTCTCTTCTGGTCCAGGGATCAATGGACACTCATCTAAGTAATCCAGTAGTCCATCATTATCTGTATCAGGACATCCATTCAGACGTTTTGGACCAGGGACTTCTGGACAAGCATCTTCGAAATCAGGAATACTATCGTTATCCGTATCAGGACATCCTTTGAATTGTTCTAATCCTGGAGTGTCTGGACAATCATCTTCCTTATCCATGATTCCATCTTCATCTCTGTCTGGACAACCGTTGAACTTCTCAAGACCTGGAGTTTCAGGACAATCGTCGTTTTTATCCATGATTCCATCCTCATCAGTATCAGGACAACCGTTGAATTTCTCTAAACCTGGCTCCATTGGACAGTCATCAACTGCATCTTGAATACCATCTTCGTCAGTATCAGGACATCCTCTAAACGTCCATACCCCAGGAACATCGATACATTCATCAAGTTCATCAGAAACCTTATCGTTATCAATATCACTTGGGTGACCGTAAAGCACAGGAACACGCAATCCAGCGTAAACACCAGCACCTCGAACTTTTCCGCCAGGGAATAGCGTTTTAAGGTCAGGAACACCAACTGTTAACGGTCCTAATCTTAGACCTAGTCCAGCTCTTAAACCTGAATATTGATTGTATGAAACAGGAATACCAACACCTGCCCATTTGTAATCGTACGTAGGAGTGATGGAATACATTGTTGCTGCTCTTACGTTTGATGCATTTTTAGCTCTGTTCATGTTAAAGTAAGCCGTAGCATTAATGTAAAAATCTTTCCAAATGTTATAATCAACCTGGAAGCTTAAAGCAGTCGGGGTATTCATATAGTATGTCTGAGTAGTATCCTCACTCGCTTCCCAACCATCATCATTCTGGATCAAACTATCGATGATCTGGTTGAAATCTGCAACAGATTCAGCATCATCAAAAATTCTAAGGTCCAGATCAGTTGTATTAACAGAAAAGTCACGACTTCTATCCGCTTTTGTGAACTGCATACCACCCAGATCAATTAATGAAGCTCCAACGCGCAACTTGTATTTATTTCGATCTCTTCTCCAAATGTTTGTTTCACCATCCATATCATATTTATACTCTTTCCAATCAGGTCTCCATTCATAAACAACACCCAGATCTAATCCAAGTCCCATTTTTGAACCACCATTAGAGGCAGTATTCATGAAGTCTGAAAAAGTTTGAGGTGTATTTCCTTGAATGTATTCGTCAACACTTGCAGAATGTCCATAACTGAACTCACCAACCATTGTTGTTGCAGTATCATCATTCAATAGATCGAAATCAAGATCTCCAGCGTGTAAATACGAAGACGCTAAACCTTGATTCAGTTTTACACGACCTCCAACTTTCCAGAAATGCTCAGCTTCGTCATGAAGAACATGTGCATAGTTAATACCGTACTCAGTCCATGCCATAGCATTCTGGGTAAGAAGATCTCCAGTTATCGTTTGATTCCATAGGTCCTGGAATTCTAATTCCTCTTCTGAAAGCTTAAGAACTTTTGGATTAATATTATCCAGGTTAACTACAGTTCTGAATTTTGCTGAAAAACCAACTGCGATCTTTCTATTGATATGGAACATGAAATTCAATACATCAAGTTGCATATTCAGATTAACTCCTTTCGCTCGAGCAGAAGCGTCATCATAATCTTCTGTATCGAAAACATAATCATCATAGAAATCATCATTATCCATCCACGCTGTATCTTTTCGAAGGGAATGGAGCCAATTTCTTTTAGGTAGAACATCAGCATTGAAGTACTTTGCATTTTGGTATGCATCAACACTGAAGCTGAATAAGTTCACATCGACAACAAATCTGCTATCTACAATAGAAGCAGGCTGCAGATCAGCTGACATAATTCCGCCATAGTTACTGTGAATAACACCTAAATAATTTTGAGCTTTAAGGCTGGATCCTATCGTGATTAACATCAAAACGAAAAGAAATCCGCACTTTTTTAACATGTTCATAAGTTGTAGTTTATGGATTTAACCAATTTTTTCCTCTTCAAATTTAAGGAATCGTTTATAAAATCAAGTCTTAAACCTTACAATTTTACTTTATAGCAGATAACTGCATTTTCGATCGTTGTGAAAATTGAAAGCTTATCGTTCATCGAATTTGGTCGGATGAATGCATTATTTCTACCTTCTTTTGGGAAATCTTCATAGGTCTCACCTAATGAGTTATACAGGTAGATTTTATTCTTTAGATAGTCCATAAGTAATAACGCACTCGTATTCTCATGATCGATGGAATACATGGAACCAAACTCATTAAATGCAGGGTCCAACGTGAATTCTATTTCTTCAGCGTGATCGAGAACGATCAAATCATCTGGTCGTTGAATGTATATCGATCTATCATCAACTTTTAGAATCTTCCCACTTGCAATCAATCTTCCTTCTTCATTTTCCAGCGTTTGAACAAAAATTTCTCCTTCCTTTTCGAAATATGCTTTCACTGTACCGTCGTGCTTCACAAACCACTTAGCAGAAGTTTTTCCTATTTTCTCTGCTTTAGCTGGAGTTTCCAGGTATCCCAGGAATTGATCACCATTCTTGTTAATCGACCAGCTTCTTAGATTTCCTTTGATATTTAATGCATAGGACTTCTTCACTATGGGCGCTGAACTTACCTGAATGATGTTAAGTTCTCTACCAGAGCTATTGAGCATAATAACTTCTCCTTTTTTCGTGCCCACTAAGAATCGTTTCGTGCCATTCCATACAAATGAACTTATACCAGAAGTGAGTTCAGTATCACTTTTATAAGGAAATCCGCCAACCTCGTTGCCGTTAAGGTCGATCAGATGGACTTGGTTTTTTGTATGAAATAGGAATTGATGCTTATCGTTGTCAAATACATCGATAACTTCAATATCTCCAAAAATTTGATCATTCAATTTACCTTCCCAGATCTTGTTCCCGTTTGGCCCAATAAGCTCGTATTCACCTTTCGGACCATATATCAAGGCAGATGTTCCTTTTCTTAAGTGATCAGGTATAGGTACAGTTTTTACGATCTTGTATTCTGGAGAGTATGACCACGTTGTTCTTTCAATGGTATTCAATTGTGTCTGTGGAGGTCTGGTATTTACTTCAAACAGTAGATCGGATTTCCAGGTTTTACTCATTTTCACCTCATTTCCTACAGATCTATAGTTGGCATAAGTTGGTAACCCTCCAAAAAGTTCATTCTTTCTTGACGGCTTTAAAGCAATCGTTTTACCTAATTGATAATCGATCATGATCTGTTGAAGAACTGATTTGCTCTCTGAAAAGAGAACTTTATCTCCTAATTCTATTGTGTAAAATCGACTATTATTCTGTTCTGGAAAGTCTGATGTTAATTGGAAGTTCTCAAAAGAATGAATATCTCCTTCCACATTGATGGAATCTTCTGGACTTGACTTCTCGATCAAAATCAAGCTAGGTTGCTGTTTAGATCTGTAATCAGAACAAATGACTTTTGTACCTCGATAACTGAAAGAAACGAATCCAAGATCGATCCAGTTCTTCATAGGACCGTCATTGAATATGCTATCGGTGGCTGTCGCATAAAATCGTTCATGAAAAGTATAGTTTTCAAGCTGAGAAGGTAAAACATTGGCAAAGATCTCAATATCGTTTACAGGCGCTCCATAAGTAGTATTTGGAGAGCTACTTCTATATTCAAAAAAACCTTTGTCTAAATTGTAAATATCTGTTCTTTTCCATTTTTCATCTTTAAACTCCCAGTAGTTTGCAGAGGCTTTTTTATCTGCATCCTGAAAGAATTTCAATTCTTCATCGGACGAACAATTTTCAATTTCTTTTGAGATTTTCAGGTAATTACCTTGAGATTGAAAGATCAGGTTCGTTTGATTGAATTGTTTTTTTACTAATTCTTGTCCTTTTCGATTCCAGCTGCTCTCATTATCTAAAATGATGATGTTTCGTTTTGTACTCGCATATATTCTTAAGTATGGGTATACCTTGAATAAAGTATCCAAATTATGAATTGTAGGGGCAAGTTCATTCTCTTGTAGGACGTCGAGGTATTCTGCGTTTTTAGTTTCTCCGATTCGATTGATCAATAGGATCCCACCATCGTTTTTGCAGAAAACCTTTGAAGGTGAAGTTTTGCTATCATCATTGAAGAATAGCTCATAGCCAGAATAACCTATCCAAAGGGTAGCGGCAACTACGAGTGTAATGAGAATAGCTCTTTTCATACCGAGTTTTTTTCAAAACTAAACTTAAAATCCTAAAAATATTTGGTCTATAAATTATTTCACAAACAATGAAGTGTTGAACTTCTATAAATCCAATCTGGTTTGAGAGGTTTGATTGAACGACTTTCTGTGATACGGACTTAATCCAAATTTGCGAACAGCTTCTTTATGCTTTTTTGTTGGGTACCCTTTATTATTAAGCCAATCGTATTGTGGATATTCTTGACTTATTTCCAACATATAATCATCTCTGGCTTCTTTTGCTAATATGGATGCCGCAGCAATACTTTTAAAACGAGCATCACCTTTGATCATACAATAATGTGCAACTTCTTTATAAGAATCAAAACGATTTCCATCAATCAGCAAAGATTCAGGTCTTGTTTTCAGTTGATCAATTGCAACATGCATCGCTTTAAAACTTGCACGCAATATATTTATTTGATCGATCTCTTCGTGATCAATAAAACCAATACCGTAACTGATTGCAACCTCTTTTATGATCGGAACTAAAGTTTGTCTTTTTTTAGGGCTGATTTGTTTTGAATCATTTAAAAAAGGATGATTGAAATCCGAAGGAAGAATAACTGCAGCAGCTACTACAGGTCCTGCAAGGCAACCTCTACCTGCTTCATCACATCCTGCTTCTATTACTCCCTTTTGATAATAAGGTTCCATACTCAAATTTATAATTTTTACTGTATGTAAAGTTGATTTGTTGGCATGAACTTTGTAATTTCATTGCTTGAATAAGAAATTTGAAGATTATTTTTGGTGATGCAACTTATTATTATCAATTTTAGTCTTACTTAAAATGACAACTATGAAAAAGATAATCGCATTCTTCGCATTTATATTATTTGTTGGTTTTAGTTTTGCTCAAACAGCTTCTGTTGATGGAGATAAAGCTTCTATTGCAAAGCAAGTTGAAATGGGTAAATTCAAAATTGAAATGCCTGAATCAACTTCAGCTGAAGATATTAATAAATCTGCAGAATACTACGTAGATTATTTTACTGTAGATTTTAATGCTGAATCAAAAATAGCTACGATTACAATGGTAGACAATACACCTTCGTCAAGAAGAGTGATAAACAGGTTGTTACTTTCCAACGGAGTTCGAACTATTGCTTTCAATGGTGAAGAGTACTCAATAAATGAGTTCTATGATGAGTTCCTTGCTCAATAGATAAAAGTATTTAAGATAAAGAGGCCTCATCTGTTGATGGGGCCTTTTTAGTTGATGAAACTTTGCATCATTTCGTCAAAATCGTAGATAGGGGCCTTACAAGATCGATTCTGACATATGTAGAATGCTGTTTTTTCTCCTAAACGTTGCTCCAAAAAAGGTATATTTTCTTCAGTGCCTCCAGCGATTACAGCATTAGGAATATAAGTTCTGTTGAATTTCTTAAGGTGTGTCAAAGAATCTCCTCCAACTATAGCCAATTCTTTGAATTCTTTTTGAAAACGTAGAGCGAATTGTGCCCAATTTGAATAGCCGGAACCATAACTGGACATAGATGAGTAAATGTTGGATAACATTTGTCTCGATCTTTCTAGATAAACTTCATTTGAAAAGAAAACACCTAACGTCCAGAGATTCTTTGCCATCACACTGTTTGAAGAAGGGATAACGTTATCATTGATTTCCATCTTTCGCGCGATCAGCTCGGTATTCTTTTCCGTGTAAAAGAAGAAACCTGATTCTTCATCCGAAAACAGTTCTATGCTTACTTCCATCAATTCTTTCGCAAAATTCAACCATTTCACTTCGAATGTTCTCTCGTAAAGCTGAATAAATGCATCAATTGTATTTGAATAATCATCCAGAAAACCATTGATCAAACTGTCATCAGCATTCTTGATGCGGAATAATTTCCTTTCAGTTGATGACCACATGTTATTCATGATCCAATCAGCACAGTCCCTGGCTTTTTCAACGTAATCATTATTCCCAAGTGCTGCACCAGCATCCGCAAGCCCTTTGATCACCAAGGCATTCCATGACGTTATTTTTTTATTGTCTAGTCCTGGGCGTACGCGTTTTGAACGAATGGAAAGTAATGAAGAATCCACTTCTTCTATACGTTTTAATAGTTTTTGTTGCTCCTCATTCTTCTGCTCGGCATAATGCTCGAGGGATTGATCTCTAAGCAATATGTACTGTCCGTTCTCCCAATATCCTTTTTCATTGACATTGTATATGTCTGAAACAAGGCTGTAATCATCTTTGTCCAGGATCTCTTCTAATTCTTTATTAGACCACGTATAAAACTTACCTTCTACACCTTCCGAATCAGCATCAAGAGCTGAAAAATATCCTCCATTCTTCGCATCTAGCATTTCTCGATCCAGCCAATTCACAGTTTGCTTGATAACTCTTTTGTATTCCAAACTTGATTGATGCTGAAAAGCCTGGGCATATAACGAAAGTAATTGTCCATTATCGTAAAGCATTTTTTCAAAATGGGGAACCTTCCAATGGGCATCTACGGAGTATCGAGCGAATCCTCCACCGATCTGATCATAGATTCCACCTTGTGCCATTTTGTTTAGTGACTTGTGAACATGATTGAGGACTGTTGTATCCTTGTATATCTCTCCGTATTTCAGTAGAAACTCATAATTGTTAGGTAAAGGAAACTTAGGTGCCCGATCTTCACCGCCATGGTCAAAGTCGAAATTTCTTTTCCAGCGAGAAACAAGTTGCTGTAATTCATCCAGATCAAAATCGGATTGAATGGATTGAGTTTGGATCATTTCTGATAGTTGAACTCCTTCCTTTAATTTAGTAGCATATTCCTCAACTTTCTCAGGTTGCTCTAAATAAGTGTTCCAAAGATTTTTAAGAACTTGTTTCCAGTTCTCTTTCTGAAAATATGTTCCTCCATAGATCGGTCGTCCATCAGGAAGTGTGAAGCAATTTAAAGGCCATCCTCCTTGTTGGGTCATTAATTGAACAGCGTTCATATAAACCTGGTCAACATCAGGTCGTTCTTCTCTGTCAACCTTGATGCAAACAAAGTTTTCATTCATGATCTTTGCCACCTCTTCATCCTCAAAGGATTCATGCTCCATGACGTGACACCAATGACAAGCCGAATAACCAATTGATACAAGTACGAGTTTATTTTCTTTTTCCGCTTTTTCAAATGCTTCTGAACTCCATTCAACCCAATTAACCGGGTTATCAGCATGTTGAAGTAAATATGGACTATGAGATTTTGCTAACTCGTTTGTCGTTTTCGCCATCGCTTTATTTGTTCAACATTCCCATTCCCTGAATGTTTAATTTTCCAGGATCGATCGACTTTGTTTCATCAATCTTTTTTCGAACAGGTATAATTCCAGCTGAAGCTTTTAACGGTCCTTTTAGACGAAGATCAACCTTTTTACCAGAGCTTGCCAATGCAATAACCTTGAACAGTACTCCTTTTTCCAAAGTGAGTTCTACAGGTATTTCGCCATCTGTAGTTTCTTTTCGTTTCATTTTGAATTTCTTCAATAATCGAGCTCTACCAATGTACATATCGTTTACATAGACCTTGAACTTCGATCTACGAACTTTAAGATTGTAACCGTTTGGGTTGAAAACACTAACATCTACTTTGAATTTCAAGATGTTCTGATTCATTTCATCCATCTTGAAGTTGGAAAATCCTTTAAATTCTGGTTGTTCAAAACAGCTGCTAAAGCTTACTAGAACAGTTAAAAGGATCAGGATACGTGTAATACTTCTCATAATTATTTATTTAGCTCGGCAAACTCACTGTAGAAATAGGGTATTGTTTCAATTCCTTTGTAATAATTGAAAAGCCCATAGTTCTCATTTGGAGAGTGGATTGCATCAGAGTTTAATCCGAATCCCATAAGAACAGTCTTTAGTCCCAGCACCTCCTCAAAGAGAGCTACGATTGGAATACTACCTCCACTTCTCAAAGGAATTGGTTTCTTACCAAAAGATTTCTCCATTGCATTACTTGCAGCTTTATAACCCGCAGAATCGATTGGCGTTACAGCTGGTTGAGCTCCATGATGAGGTTTTACCTCAACTCGCACTGAATCTGGCGCGATTGACTCAAAGTATGATTTAAATAATTGTGTGATCTTCTCAGGATCCTGATGAGGAACTAAGCGCATTGAAATCTTTGCATAAGCTTTCGACGGAAGAACTGTCTTTGCTCCTTCACCAGTGTATCCTCCCCACATTCCATTAACATCAAGCGTTGGACGTATAGAACCTCTTTCTCGTGTTGAATAACCTTCCTCACCCTGAACTTCTTTGATATCAATTTCTTTTTTGTACTCTTCTTCACTGTATGGGGCTCTTGCCATTTCATCTCTTTCTTCCTGACTCAAGATCTCTACGTCATCATAGAATCCAGGAATCGTAATTCTATTCTTGTCATCCTGAAGTTGAGCGATCATATCTGATAAAACGTTGATAGGATTTGCCACACATCCTCCATACAGACCAGAGTGTAGATCTCTATTCGGACCTGTTACTTCAACTTCAACATAGCTCAATCCTCTCAAACCAGTTGTTATCGATGGATGTTCATTCGAAATGATCCCTGTATCTGATACTAAAATGATATCAGCTTCTAATTTTTCTTTGTTTTCCTTGATGAAGATCTCCAGGTTTTCGCTTCCAACCTCTTCTTCTCCCTCTATCATGAACTTAGCATTACATGGAAGTTCATCACTCTTGACCATGGCCTCTAGAGCTTTAATGTGCATAAACATTTGTCCTTTGTCGTCACATGCTCCTCTCGCAAAAATGGCTCCTTCAGGGTGAACATCAGTCTTTTTAACAACCGGTTCAAACGCTGGTGAATCCCAGAGTTCTATTGGGTCTGCTGGTTGTACATCGTAATGACCGTAAACAAGAACAGTAGGTAAGGAAGGGTCAATGATCTTTTCGCCATATACAATTGGGTGCCCCTTCGTTTGACAAACTTCAACATTTTCTGCTCCAGCATTTTGTAAATGAGATTTTACAGACTCTGCTGCCTTTTGAACATCACCTTTGTGAGCAGGGTCAGCAGACACTGAAGGAATTCTTAATAGTTCGAAAAGTTCTTCTAAAAATCGTTCGCTGTTTTTTTGTATAAACTCTTGTGTTTTCTGCATTACATCTGTTTTTTTCAAATTTAATAATATTCGATCATATTAATCTGGCTAAATTGTAAGTATTGTCGTTACACCGAAGTATATTTGTAAAACGCAATACATTTCTATGATCCTGTGCAACTTTCTTGAAAGCATTAGCGTCATATGGATTAGAGATATTTACAGAAAACAATAGACGATGAAAAATCTACTTTTAGTTTTATTTATTTTTGGAACTGGGCTTATTTCGGTAGCTCAGATTACAACTACAAATCCTAATATTACTCCAGTTCAGGCTGTTGAGGATATTTTAGTTGGGGCAGGGGTGAACGCGTTTAACATTACTTACAATGGTAGTGCAGCTGATGCTAACGTGCAACAACCCAATGTTCAGGAATTTGATGCTACTAACACTGGCTTCCCTCTAACTCAAGGAGTTTTAATGACAACTGATGGTCCTGTGTTGAATGACCCTGATTTAAATACATTAACAGGTGGTTCATATACGAATGGGGCGATCATCGAATTTGATTTCGTACCGTCAGGAGATACTTTGTCGTTCAACTATATTTTTGCATCAAGTGAATATACGAGTTACACTTGTTCAAGTTTTAATGATGTTTTTGCATTCTTGATCTCTGGTCCCGGGATCAATGGTCCATTTTCAAACAATGCAGAAAATATTGCCACAGTTCCGGGAACAAATGTTCCTGTTGCTATTAATACTGTGAATTCAGGAACTCCAAGTGGAGGAAGCTCGGCAGACTGTGATGCTGCTGATCCGAATTGGCAAGCTAATTCAGTTTACTTTACACTGGGAAACAATGCTATATTTCAAAATTCAAACACACCTATAAGTGGATTCAACGGGAGTACTGTTGTGCTTCCTGCTAATGCGGATTTGATCTGTGGAGATACATTCCATATTAAATTATGTATTGCTAATGATTTTGACCAGGCTTTAGATTCAGGTGTATTCTTGGAAGCAAATTCTTTTACTTCTGGAGCAGTAGATATCAGTATTGAGTCTCAAACATCTTCTTCTGATACTTTATTAGTTGAAGGATGTACGGATGCAACTATTTACTTTACTCGACCTCAGAATCAAACAGGAGATACTTTAGTAGTTTATTTTAATACTGGAGGAACTGCTGTTCAAGGTGATGATTATCCGACGTTGGCTCCAGGAGATAGTGTGGTGTTTTTACCAGGTGAGGATACCTTAACTTTAGTTTTAGATCCAACGCAAGATGGGAATACGGAAGGATTTGAAGATGTTACTATTTCTGCCTATTCAGTTACAGAATGTGGGGATACGGTCTTTTCAGAAGGTTTGATTTGGTTTGCCGATGAGCCATTCTCTGATGTCACCGCTTTGGACACAACAATTTTATGTGCAAATGATAGCGTGCCTATTTGGGTGACAACGGATGGTGGTTTCCCTCCATACACGTATTCTTGGAGTGATGGTTCTACTGGAGACACAGTTGGTTTAGCGGGTGTTGTAGATGGCCCGACAGATTACATTGTAACCTCTACAGATGCTTGTGGCTTTGAGTACACGGATACTGCCACCATAACTTTAAATCAAACACTAGCTATTGATACGATGATACAATTCCCGGCGGATTGTGGAATTCCAAATGGTGCAGTTTCTGGACAAGGTAGTGGAATTACAGGTACACCAGATTATCAATGGTCAGGTCCTGGACAACCAGCTCCAGATTCTATCAATGCTTCTGTTTGGCAGAACTTACCTTCAGGTTGGTACTATTTCTCTATTGAGGATGATGTTTGTTATGTTCAGGATAGTATTTTCCTTGAACAAGATCCACCTCCAACAGCTTCATTTGATGCTAACCCAACAACTGGAAATGCACCTTTAGAAGTAACATTTACGAATACTTCAGACCCCGCAACAACTTATGATTGGGATTTTGGAAATGGTCAAACAGTTTCTGTCAATAACCAAGACAGCCAAAATACGACTTACACGGAAGAGGGAACTTATACTGTGACATTGACTATTTCTGATGGTAACTGTACAGATCAGGCTTCTCAAGAAATCATTGTAAATCTTTTGCAACCGTTGTCATATGATCTTCCAAATGTATTCACTCCAAACAATGATGGTACAAATGACTTCTTTAACATCAACGCTGAGAATGCAGTTTCTATTGATATGGTTATTTTGAACCGATGGGGTAATGTTGTTTTTGAAACACAAACAGTGGGTCAAACATGGAACGGAACTGTTGATAACAATGGTACAGCTTGTAACGATGGTACATACTTCTATAAGTTCACCATAGTTGGAGAGGACGGAGAAGAGATTGAAGAACACGGATTTGTTCAACTCGTTCGAGACACTGATAAATAATTATAAGTGATATACTATGATAAAAGGAGCTTGAAAAAGCTCCTTTTTTTATTTGATCAAACTTGATCCAGTCATTGCGTTTGGTTGCTCAATACCCATTCGATCAAGAATTGTTGGAGAGACGTCTGCTAAGATCCCATTTGATAATCGGATATCATCCTCAGTAATATAGATCATCGGCACTGGGTTAAGAGAATGCGCAGTGTTCGGACTACCATCTTCGTTTATCGCGTGATCAGCATTTCCATGATCCGCAATAATAACCAACTCATAATTCTTTGAACGAGCCGACTCTACAACTTTTCCTAAACAAGTGTCAACTGTTTCAACTGCTTTTAAAATAGCATCGTAAACACCAGTATGTCCCACCATATCTGGATTAGCAAAATTCAAACAGAAAAAGTCAGGCTGATTTGCTTCAATTTCTGTAGTTATCTTTTCTGTTACTTCGATCGCGCTCATTTCTGGCTGAAGATCGTATGTAGGAACTTTTGGAGAATTGACCAATATCCTTTTCTCATTATTGAATTCCAGTTCTCTTCCGCCTGAAAAGAAAAAGGTAACATGAGGATATTTTTCGGTTTCGGCTATGCGAACCTGAGACATTCCTCCTCCTTCTATAACTTCACCGATCGTATCCTGAAGATGTTCTTTTTCAAACACCACATGAATATTTCTGAATGAATCATCATAAGAAGTCATTGTCAAAAAGTGCAGGTCTAATGGCTCCATGTGATAGTTTTCTATCTTTCTCTGCGATAAGGCAGTAACGATCTCTCTTGGTCGATCAGTTCTAAAATTGAAACTGATCACAACGTCACCATTCTCAATATTGCCGTTCGGTGCATTTGCCAGTTTGGAAGGTGGCAAGAACTCATCAGTTACATCTTCACTGTACCAGTGATCAAATATCTCATCGCTTGACTCAAAAACCTCTCCTTCGCCTTTGACCATCAAATTATACGCCTTTTCGATCCGTTCCCATCTATTGTCACGATCCATGGCGTAATAGCGACCAATAATACTAGCTATTTTGATTTTAGTACTTTCAATCTGTTTATTCAAATTTGATAGATATCCTTTCCCACTTTCTGGATCACAATCTCTTCCATCTGTAAATGCATGGATATAAACATTTTCGAGTTCTTTTTCATCTGCCAGCTTACATAGTGCATGAAGATGATCTTGTGAACTGTGAACTCCACCTTCTGAAACTAATCCAATATAGTGTACTTTTCTATTTTCTTTTTTAGCTAATTCCAGTGCTTCGAGTATCGTCTCATTTTTGAAGAACTCTCCATCACGAATTGATTTGTTGATACGTGTTAATTCTTGATAGACGATCCTTCCAGCACCAATGTTGAGATGCCCGACTTCAGAATTACCCATTTGTCCATCAGGGAGACCTACATTTTCTCCACTTGTCAGTAATTCACTATTTGGATACTTTTTGGTGAGTTCATCCATTACTGGAGTGTGCGCATTGTAAACTGCATCAGACCTACTTTTGTCACCAATTCCCCAACCATCTAAAATGATCAGTCCAACTTTTCTATTAGCCATCGATGTGTGTTATTTTAAAATTTGCTCCTGAAGGTGAATTCCTTTCGTATTGGATCGTATCACCATGTGCGTCAATTAGTTGTTTTACAATGTATAGACCGAGTCCAGTTCCTTTTTCCAATCTTGTTTCCTCGTTGCCAACTCGTACGAATTTTTCGAAGATCGTAGACTTGAATTTTTCAGGAACACCTTGTCCAGTATCTTTTACTCCCCAAATTATCTTATTGTTTTCTTGCTTGAGATAAACAGTAATGGTTGAATCGATCCCAGCATATTTCTGTGCGTTGTCGAGAAGATTCAGGAGAACTGTTTCAATAACAAAAGCATCAACTCTGGATTCTATTTTCTCTTCTATTTCGAACGTTAATGGTCGTCGCTGACTTGCCCAGTTATTAGAAACCTGTTCAATAAATTCACTAAGATTAATTGTTTCGAACTGAAGCTTGAGCCTATGATTTTCTAATCTCGTTGCAGTCAAAATATTCTCTATCATTGACTCAAGACGTTTATTTTCTTTTATCGCCTGATCAAGTAACTCTTCTTGTTTTTCACGATCTAAATTTGTTCGCTTTAAAAGGGTTTGCAGATAGAGCTTGTTCGAAGCCAGTGGAGTTTTAAGTTCATGTGTAACGGATAGAAGAAAGTTACTTTGTCTTTGGGAGAGTTTGATGTCCTTTTGAATAGAACTTCTTATTTTCCATAACCCTAATAAAAGGATCAAAAAGAAAACACTCCCTTCGCCAATGATCATTAAGATTCTGTCAGGTTGGTTTTCCTGATCTGCGATCTCATTTGATAATTCGATTAGATGGTATCCCCACCAGACAAATTGAAGCACGACATAGGCACTTAACACGTAAAAGAATATGGCCGTTTGTCGTTTCATATTAATTGCTTAATAAGCTCGATCGTCACTTCCCTCAATGTAATTCATAAAGGCCTTGTTCACCACTTTATTTCCACCCGGAGTAGGATAGTTACCTGTGAAATACCAATCTCCTTTATTGTTTGGACACGCCTCATGAAGATTTTCTATCGTTTGGTAAACGATCTGAACTTCTGCATTCATATTTACGGGAGTCAGGAGTTCTGAAATCTTTGCTGAAATTTCATCCGCAGAGAATGGTTCATAGATTTCCTTCACATAGTTCTTGATCTGCTCTTTAGGCATGATTTCTTGCTCCTTACATTTTTGATAAACCTCATCGATAATGAAGCTTTTTCCTTTTTCTTTAAGTAACTCTATGGCTGCCTCAAAAGCAATAAAGTCGCCCATCCGTGCCATATCAATACCATAACAATCAGGATATCTGATCTGAGGAGCAGATGACACGACCACTATCTTTTTCGGTTCTAATCGATCAAGGATTCTCAAAATACTCTGTTTTAAGGTCGTTCCTCTTACAATCGAATCATCGATTACGATCAAATTATCTTTATTCGGCTCAACAGTCCCGTAAGTAATGTCGTAAACATGCGCAACCATATCATCTCGCGACTCATCCTGGGTGATGAATGTTCTCAACTTAGCATCCTTGATCGCGATTTTTTCGAATCGAGTTTTTCTGGATAGAATTGCATTAAGATCCTCATCTGAAGCATCGCTTCCCAATTTCTTAATAGCCTCAAGTTTTTCGACATTCAAATAATCCTCCAGTCCTTTCATCATTCCATAAAATGACATTTCAGCAGTATTTGGAATGAATGAGAAAACGGAATTATCTAACTCGTTGTCAATGCTCTTAATGATCTGAGGGACCAGCAATTGACCTAGCCTCTTACGCTCACTGTAGATATCATAATCATTTCCTCTCGAAAAATATATGCGTTCAAATGAACAAGCTGCTCGCTCTCTTGGTTTGTTGATCTCAATTTCACTAACGTCACCAGTTTTCTTTATGATCAATGCATGACCTGGACTTAATTCTTTTACATCTTCTTTTCTTAAGTCAAATGCAGTTTGAATAACAGGTCTTTCAGAAGTTACAACACAAATTTCGTCATCTTCATACCAGAAAGCTGGACGAATTCCAGATGGGTCTCTCAAAACAAACGCATCTCCATGACCAAATAATCCTGACATTGCATATCCACCATCCCAATCTTCCGATGATTTTTTGAGGATTCCCTCAATATCAAGGTTTTCAATGATCTTTGAGGTAATTTCCTTATTGCTATAACCTTGTGCTTTGAATTGTTCGAAGAGGTTTTCGTTCTCAACATCAAGAAAGTGTCCGATCTTTTCCAGCACAGTAACAGTATCTGATTTTTCTTTTGGGTGCTGACCAATATTTAAGAGAACATCGAATAGCTCGTCAACATTGGTAAGATTGAAATTCCCCGCGACAACCAGGTTTCTGGTCATCCAGTTATTTTGACGTAAAAATGGATGACAACTTTCAATGCTGTTTTTTCCGAAAGTTCCATAGCGCAAATGACCTAAAAAAAGCTCTCCAGTGAATCCTGCGTTTTTCTTTAGGAAATCAATATCCTTTAACTTTTCTGGATTTTTCTCTTCGATCTCTTCAAAACGTTTGTTGATCTTAGAAAAGATCTCTTGAAGTGGCTTTTGGTCAATTGATCTGGAGCGTGAAATATATCGCTCTCCAGGTTTCATGTCAAGCTTGATATTTGCGAGTCCGGCACCATCCTGACCTCTATTGTGTTGTTTCTCCATCAACAAGTACATCTTATTCAACCCATAAAAGGCTGTTCCGTATTTGTCGACATAATAATCAAGAGGTTTTTTTAATCGTAAAAGTGCTATTCCGCACTCGTGCTTTATCGCATCACTCATGGACTTCTAATTTTACTCTGCAAAAATAGTTTTTCTGTTGGTATCTACATAACTTTTCACGGAATTACAAATGATCTGAATTTTCTTTAACAGTACAATCAAAGAGACTTACCGTTTATCAAAGAAGTTGTTAAAAAAGGCAACTTTTCACTTATTTTTTAGTTTAACTCATGTGGGCGCGTACTTCGTGCTCAAACTATTGTTTTTGAGAAGTTTATTGTAACTTTGATAAATGTTGAAACAGATCTGTTTTTACATACTGCTACTGGCCTTTTTTTCAGGCGCTTACAGTCAGAATTCTGATGGGGTTTGGCTGCATCCAAATAAAGGGCAGTGGGATAGTAAGATCCTTTATAAAGTCGAGCTGCAGAATGGTTCGTTTTATGTTGAAAAGGATCGATTCACATACGATCTTCACAACCTTTCTGATATTTATCACCACCACCATGAAGAAGGGGAGCACCACGAATCAAATGATATAAAGCGACATACTATTCATTCCGTTTTCAGCAATAGTAGCTGGAGTGGGGAATTGAAAGAAGAAAAACAATCTGATTTTTATCGCAACTATTACATCGGAAATGACTCAACCAAATGGGCATCTAAGGTTCATTCTTTGAAGAAGGTCAGAATGATCGATATGTACGATGGGATAGATCTGATAATCGAAGCTTCAGAAAACGGTATAAAGTATTCTTTTGAATTAGACCCAAATGTAGATCCATCAATCATTCATATTGATTTCATAGGAGCTGATAGTTTAAATTATTCGAATGAGAGCGGTAAGATCTATTCTCGTTTTGGTGCTATACATGAATCAGGCTTATCATCTTGGACAATCGATGAAGAGGGCTCGAAAAAAGAGGTAAGCTCGAAATTTTCTCAACTTGGAAACACACTTCAGTTTGAATTTCCCAATGATTTTAATTCAGGAGAGAAGCTCGTAATCGATCCAAGTTTGACTTTTTCTACGTTCACAGGTTCAACTGTGGATAATTGGGGCTTCACGGCTGCACCCGATAATGCGGGAAACTTGTTTGGAGGAGGAATCGTATTTGGAGTTGGATATCCAGTTACTACAGGAGCTTATGATGGAAGCTTTGGTGGAGGAGAAGGATCATTCAATATTGATGTTGGAATAACTAAGTTTAATACTTCCGGTACCTCATTGCTCTACTCAACATATCTCGGAGCAAGTGGTAATGAAACACCAAATTCAATTGTATGTAACGATCAGGATGAGCTTTATATTCTAGGGGTGACAAGCTCTACAGACTTTCCAATAACAGCTGGTGCAGTACAATCTGTTTTTAATGGAGGACAAACTACAACTCAGAACGCTTTGCAATTCAGTGGAACGGATATCTTTATTTCAAGATTGAATGCTGATGGAACGGCTTTATTGTCAAGTACATACTACGGTGGTTCAGGTAATGATGGATTGAACACCAGTAACTTGCTTTACAATTATGGGGATCAATTCCGAGGGGAAATTATAGTTGATCAAAATGGAGATGTATTCTTCGCAAGTTCGACGAAATCACTAGATCTGAACATCGTTAACGGTTTTGATAATAACCTTGGAGGATCTCAAGATGGATTGGCCGTTAAAATGTCTAATGACCTTACAAACCTTATTTGGTCAACATACATCGGTGGAAATGAGGCGGATGCAGCTTATGCATTACAAACGTCTTCTGCAGGAGATGTATATATAAGTGGAGGAACTGCTTCAGGGAATTTCCCGATCTCAGGTGGTCAGACGAGTGGTTACGTGGGTGGAATTTCCGATGGTTATATTTTGAAACTAGATGGAGGAAATGGTAGTAATATAGGAGGTACTTTTGTTGGAACACCGAGTTATGACCAATGTTATTTCGTTCAGTTAGATCAATCTGACGAAGTGTATGTTTTTGGTCAATCGAATGGTAATATGCCGATTTCGTCTGGTGTGTATAACAATCCAAATTCCGGACAATTTATTCAGAAGTTTACGAACGATCTTTCAACTCGATTATGGGGGACAGTTATTGGAGGAGGTAATGGTACTATTGAAATTTCACCAACGGCCTTTCTGGTTTCGAATTGTTATGAAATATACTATGCTGGTTGGGGTGGACAAACAAATCAGTCTAGTCAGGCTACTCAAAGTACATCAAATGGATTACCAACAACTCCCGACGCCTATCAGTCAACAACTAATGGGAATAACTTTTATGTTGCTGTGTTGGATGAAAACGCTTTACAATTGAACTACGCCACATTTATGGGGGGAAATGGTAGTGCCAACCATGTTGATGGCGGTACAAGTCGATTTGATAAGAAAGGTAGGATCTATCACGCCGTTTGTGGTGCCTGTGGAGGAAATCCAAATGGTTTTACGACGACTTCAGGTGTTTGGTCGGAAACAAATCAAAGTCCAAACTGTAACCTTGCTGCCTGGAAATTTGACCTTGGGATCATTGAATCAACTATTTCAGCTCCAGATCCATTTGTGTGTATTCCTGATTCCGTAGATTTTGTAAATAACTCTCAAAACGGAAACGCTTATTTCTGGGATTTTGGTGATGGTAACACAAGCACGGAATACGAACCATCTCATTTTTACAGTAATCCTGGAATCTATGATGTAACCTTTGTTGTTAGTGATACTAACGGTTGTTATGAATCAGATACAAGCTTTCTACAGATAGAGATTGGATTGTTTGAAGGTGCAGTTGTTCAACCGCCAAATCCAATATGTCCTGGGGATCCTTATCAACTTGAAGCAATGGGAGGTTCAACTTACGCTTGGAGTCCAGCTCAATATCTTGATGATTCTACCCTAGCTACACCAACTGCCATAATTGATACAACAACTACATTTACTGTTATCATTTCAGATAGTTGTGGAACGGATACTTTGTCACTTACACTTGAAACTTATGGAGGTGATGCAGAAGCAACAGAAGACTTAATAATTTGTCGAGGTGATACAGTAACATTGTGGGCAACGGGTGGAGTTGATTATTCATGGAGTGATCCAGCAGATATCTATGATCAAGTGAGTGCAGATACGGCAATTGTTGCACCTGAATTTGATACTGAATACACAGTTGAAATATATACCGCTGAAGGATGTACGCTGGTAGAAACTATTTTTATAGAGGTTTATCAAGATGTCCCTCAACCGGTTTTACCTGATACCGTGCCAGTTTGTAGAGGAGATGAAGTTCAGGTGACTGCAAGTGGTGGACAATTTTATTCTTGGTCGCCTAATACAGATATTAGCGCTACAACAGGTCCGACCGTCACTATTTCAACAACTTTTGATAGATGGTATTATGTTGATTTCTCGAACCCTTGTGGATCTGTCCCAGATAGTACATTTATCGATGTTATTGAGGTTGATGCCCAAGCAGGAAACGATACTATTGTTTGTCCAGGAGAACCAGTTGAGTTATGGGCTGATGGGGGAGTAGACTATCAATGGATACCATCAGGTTCTGTAAGTTCACCGTTTGATTCTGTCACAACGGCTTCACCTCAGTACCCAACTGTTTATACGGTAATAGTAACTGATCAATATGGCTGTACGGATACTGCAACTGTTGATATAGATCATTATCCATTGCCTTATGTTCAAGCGAGTCCGGATTATTATGGTTTCCCAGGTGATGAAATCAATCTGAGTGCAGATGGTAATAGTGATCACGGCACTTATACCTGGTCGCCAGGAGAATATCTTTCATGTGTTAATTGTCAATCCCCGGAAGCAACACCTCCAGAATCTATTACATATGAAGTAACTTATGTTGATGAGAATGGTTGTCGAGCTACAGATGATGTTTCGATATTCTTTGAGGGGATTATTTACGTTCCGAATTCATTTACACCTGATGGAAATAATTACAATGATCAATTCTTTGTTAAAGGAGGGAACATAGAATACTTCGAAATGCTAATATTCAACAGATGGGGTGAAGTGGTTTTCGAAACGAATGATTTTGATGCACGATGGGACGGAACTTACAATGGTCAAAAATGTAAAGATGGCACTTATGTTTGGAAGATCATCTACGAGGACACGGCTGGAAATCGAGAAGAAATGGTAGGACATGTTAATCTTCTACGCTAATTGATCTACCATTCTGTTTCCCGCAATTTGTACGATTCTTCGATTTATCTCCTTTTGAAACTTAAAGTAAGTATCTAACTCGTTAAGATCAAACTGACCGATTACCATTCCAATTATTTCACGTTTAAACTGCTGATTTTTTTGGAAGAGAGAGTTGATCTGTTTTTTTCGTTTAAATTGATCCATAGAATTTAGATCTACATTCATCCCCTTCAGTTGATTCAATACAATAGCCTTGATCAGATCACTCTGAAGTTTGATGATCGGTCTTATTACTTCATTCTGTAACAACTCTTCCTCAGTAAGATCACCTTTTACGAGGTCGTCAGGTAGAATGGGTCGTTGCTTCCTATTCTTTTCCATAAAGTGAACCTAATAATTCATCCGCAAAGCTAATACCACCTTGTACCTTTTTCTTATTCAACTTTTCATGTTCTACTAGTCCCCATAAGGCTAATTCTTTGATCAGATAAATGTCTTCTTTCTCTACTGAATGCACATATTTTTCAATGAGCTCATCCATTGGTTTTATCGAATCGATCTTAGCTCTGTAGTCTTTGTCAGACAAATTATTTTCTATGATGAAATCAGCGTTTTCGTAGAACCATTGAACCACATTGTCGAACTCTTCTTCTTCATTTTCCTTCTTCAACTTTTTGAGTTTTGTGAATGTTATATTGAATACTTCTTTTACAGCTTCACCCAATAGAAGTTGAGCCACTTTCTCAGCTCCAAGTTGTTCACCTTCGTAAACAAGTTCAACCTTACCTGTGATAGCAGGAATTACTCCTTCAAAATCTGACATTCGAACAACAGTGGTTTTCTCTCCTGTTTCAATTCTTCTCAATTCAGCTCTACTGATCAGGTTTTCTAGCATGGTTATTCCCATTCTTGCCGAAACTCCACTATTGAAATCAATATATGGTGACTGGCGAGCTTCAAAACCGATTTGTTCAATTAGGGTTTTCGCGATTTCAGGAACAACTACATTGTTGTCTTTCAGTTCCTGACGTATTTCCTGTTCGGTGATCTTTTTTGCTGTTGCAATATCCTTTGGATAATGCGTGAGAATTTGAGAACCAATTCGGTCTTTCAATGGAGTAACAATACTTCCCCGATTCGTGTAGTCCTCTGGATTGGCAGTGAAAACAAAGTTAATATCCAATGGAATACGAATATTGAAACCTCTGATCTGTACATCACCCTCCTGAAGGATATTGAAAAGAGAAACTTGAATTCTTGCCTGTAGATCCGGTAATTCATTGATCACAAAAATACAGCGATTGGCCCTTGGGATCATCCCATAATGGATCACACGTTCGTCCGCATAGCTTAACTTTTGAGTCGCTGCTTTTATTGGATCGATATCACCTATCAGATCAGCAACAGTAACATCTGGCGTTGCCAATTTTTCAAAGAAACGCTCTGAACGATGAATCCATTCTATCGGAGTCTCATCACCCTTTTCCTCTTTGATCTGTTGACCATAATGTGAGATCGGACAAAATGGATCATCATTGATCGGAGAACCAGAAATAATCGGGATATATTCGTCCAACAAGTTTACCATTGATCTGGCAATTCGCGTTTTAGCTTGTCCACGTAATCCTAGTAAATTGATATTATGTTTCGCAAGAATAGCAGTTTTCAATTGTGGTATAACCGTCTCGTCATATCCAATGATCGATTCAAAAACAGCTTCTTTATTCTCGATCTTTTTGAGTAGATTTTCCTTAAGTTCATCTTTTATCGATCTCGATTTATACCCTGCTTTCTTGAGATCGCTTACAGTTTTTATTTTAGTATGATCCATGTTATCGTATGTTTTTCTTCTTGTTTTTTTCGTAATCCTCAAATATCATTTGTCCTAATCCTTTTAACCCAGTATAAAAAGCCTTTCCCTGGTTTGCTTCAGTAAATTCTTCAACAAACTGTTTTAAATAAGGATCTTGAGCGATCATGAATGTCGTGATCGGAATACCTAGTTTTCTCGCCTCTTTTGCTTTATTCATACATTTATTGGTGATGAAAGGATCAAGTCCTGCACTATTTTTATAGTATTCACCATTAGGCAGTTTTAGACAACTTGGTTTTCCATCGGTGATCATAAAGATCTGTCGATTTGCATGTCTTTTTCGCTTAAGAATGTCTAGAGCTAAGTTGAGTCCCGCCACTGTGTTTGTATGATAAGGCCCAACTTGTAAATAAGGTAGATCCTTGATCTTTATTGGCCACGCATCATTCCCGTAAACGATGATATCGATGTTGTCTTTAGGATACCTCGTCTTGATCAATTCTGTAAGTGCCATGGCTACCTTTTTCGCTGGTGTAATTCTATCTTCACCATAAAGGATCATACTATGGCTTATGTCGATCATCAGAACTGTACTCATTTGACTGCTATGATGAGTGTCATGAACCACCAGATCATTTTCGGTTAGACTGAAATCACCAATGCCATTGTTCGCATACGCATTTTTGATACTTTCTGTTAATGCAATTTTATTGATATCATCCCCGAAGGTGTAGTTTCTTAGTTCTCCCGTTTTGTCTAAACCTGATCCTAAGTGTTTAGTTTTGTGATTCCCTTTACCACTTTTTCTAAGTGCTCCAAAAATTTGATCAAGTGCTTTTTGTCGAATGGTCTGTTCTGTTTTTGCAGTAATAGCAAACCCTTTTTCTGGTTTATCATCATCCTTAATATATCCTTTCTTCTTCAGGTCTTCGATAAAATCGTCTATCGTATATTCATCAGTGAATAGGTTGTATTCTTTGTCGAGTTGTTCCATCCAATCAAGGGTTTCGTCAACATCTCCAGAAGTAAAAACGATCAATTCCTGAAAAATGTCAAATAATTTTTCAAATGGAGATTGATCCTCCTTTTCAAAAGGAGTAAAATGAAATCCAGTTTTCTTTTGATTCGATTTATTTGTTTCTTCAGCCATAGTTTAGAACATCCTTTACGACTCGCTGTTTTAAGAACACTTAGGAATCAGTTTAGTTTTGAAAATGGATAAAAAACAAGTAGCGATAATTGGAGCTGGATTATCAGGACTGGTATTAGCAGATCAACTTTTGAAGGAGAAATTTGAAATTACTGTCTTTGAGAAAAATAAGGAGCCAGGAGGTAGAATGCGCACGTCAAACATTCAAGGGTGGGAACTTGATCATGGTTTTCAGGTTCTGCTTTCTGCTTATCCATATCTGAAAAAATATGGACGATTGAGTGATCTCGAATTGGTTAAGTTAGATCCAGGTGCAACGATTTTCAATGAGAAAAAAAAACAAACTATTGGTGATCCTATAAGAGATCTAAATTTCTTATTTCCTACTCTTTTTTCAACTGCTGGTTCAATAAAAGATAAGTTCTTGATCTTCAAATTGAGAAGATATGCGGATAGCCTTTCTATAGATGAGATTTTTGCTTTAGAGAATTCTTCAACATTAGCGTTTTTGAAGTCTTTTGGGTTTTCCGCGCGATTTATAGATCAATTTTTTAAACCTTTTTATTCAGGAATTTTTCTTGAAGGTGAGTTGAGGACATCTTGTCGAATGTTTTTGTTCGTATTTAAAATGTTTTCTAAAGGAGATGCCGTAATTCCGAAAGGTGGAATAGGGAAGTTAGCAAAAAATATGGTTCGTCAAATGGATGAGGTGGACTTTAAGTTTAATACGGCTGTAGAACGAATTGAAAAGAACGAGGTTTTTGCAAACGAAAAAGAATATAAATTCGATCTGATCATAAATACGAATCCTTCTTTTAATATTGATCACAGAACTGACTGGAAGGGTTCTTTCACTTTTTACTTCGAACATCAAGGGAAGCGCATAATAGAGGAGCCACGAATTGGATTGATACCAAATGAAGAAAAGTTGATCAACAATATCTTTTATGCTGATCACATTCAGTCATCTAAACGCGATGAGAAGTCTCTCTTGTCAGTTACAGTTGTAAATTCTAATGGATTAAATGGAGACGATCTTTTAAAGCACGTTACTAAGGAAGTTGAAGAGTTAGTCAATCAGCCAATAAAATATGTTCATCATTTTGAGTTACCTAAATCACTACCTGATGTTGAGCTTCCTGAAAACAGCATTGATTTGGATATAAGTGAATCTGTTATTCATATCGGAGATTATGTCCTAAACGGATCTCAAAATGCAGCATGTAAGATTGCAGGTGAGCTAAGCGTCGCATTAAACGAACGATATTAAACCTGCACGAGTACTACACAAACATCGTCAAGCTGCTCAAGGTTACCTCTCCACTTGTTTAAAGTTTTTTGTAACTCAGACATTTGCTCTTCAGGTGCTTTGTGGGCATTTTCTAATAGTTTTCGTTTAAAGGCCTTTGTTTTAAACTTCTTCCCACCCTGGTCTCTAGTTGCTTGATCATTCCCTCCGAATTGATCTGCAAAACCATCAGAGAACATGTAAAGCCGATCTCCTTTCTCACAATTTAGAATGTGAGTTTTGAAAGGTTCTGCAGAATCAAAATTACCGATAGGTTGTTTGTTTCCTTTGATCTCAACCAGTTCTTTATTCGATTGTTTTATGATCCAAACTGGGTTATGGGCACCAGCCCAAGAGATTTCCCCCGTATTTTTATTTATGGCTAACAAGGATACATCCATACCATCCTTGACATTCGATTTACTTTTTTCGAATTGCTGTATGACGATTTCACGAGTTCTGTTCAGAATAGATCCCGGATCAGATATACGATCTTCTTGAACAGATTTGGTGAGAGCATTTGAACAAACCACGCTCACCATCGCTCCAGGAACTCCATGTCCAGTACAATCTGCAGCCGCAATAAAACGATGTGTATCGGTTTCTTCAAACCAATAAAAGTCTCCTGCGACGATATCTTTCGGTAAGTATAAAATTCCAAATCCCGCGAAAGCATTTTTTACTTCGTCCAGCGGAGGAAGGATAGCTTCCTGTAATCGTTTAGCGTATTGAATAGAATCTAAAATTTCTTTATTCTTCTCCTCCAATAGACTGCGTTGGATCTCGACCTGTTTCTTGGCTTGTCTTACCTTTCTCAAAATAAATAAGATAACTCCCAATGCTATAATAACAACGAAAATGAATATTATGGCATATTGATAACTTCTTTCAACTAATGCCTTTTCTGCCGCTTGCTTTTCTAGTTCGGCATCTTTCATGATCAACTCTTGTTCTTTTTTCTCGGTTTCAAATTTTGTTTTCAGTTCTTGAATTGTTTCGTTGCTCGATTCATCAAATTCGGCCTCAAGAACCTCAGTATATTCTTTGTATTTTTCCAATGCTTTTTCGAAATCACCCTTTTTCTCAAGCATTTTGGAATATTCCAGAAGTGTTTCTTTTCGATCGAAATATGTTTTTATCGAATCAGATACTTTGAGAGATTTTTCAAAAGTTGATTCACTCATTTCATATTTCTCCATTTTACCGTATAGAGCTGCAAGATTTGAAAGATTAAAAGCTACCGACTCGAAGTCATTGATCGACTTTGCAAGTTTGAGTGATCTCTTTATGTAGTACTCAGCTTCATCAAATTTCTGGATGTCTTTGTAGTAAAGCCCGATATTGGACATGGTAACTGCTGCACTTTCCAAATTACCGAGGGAGATTTTAATGTTAAGGGATTTTTTCCAGTAATCTAACCCCTCATCATATTCAGCTTTCATCATATGTATGATGCCAATATCATTGAAAGATCTTGCTATTTCAAGACTGTCTTTATTCTGGAGATTTACAGTGAGAATTTCTTGATAAACACTCATGGAGTTATCCAACTCTCCTTTAGAGCGATAAAGTAAAGCAAGCAGTCTTTTGGAATGAATGATCAAAGACTCATCACCACTTCTTTTGGCGGCTTTTATTGATTTCATAGTGTATTCCGCCGACTTGACTGGATCAATATATTGATAGGTAGCAGCTAGACGTATACATGTGGATGCTTCTGTTTTTTTGAGGCCTTCTTTTATACTTAAATCGTACGCTTGATGAAAATAATGGAGAGCTGAGTCGTTGTTATTTAAGAAGAAAGAATCACCTAGGTCAAATAGGGCACTAGCTTTCTCTTCATCATTTTTTGCATTCCTTAGATTGTGATATAAAGAATCCCGCTCACTTGCAACAGTTGAAAAGGAGCAAAATATAAATAGAAAAACAGGAAATATGATTAGCCAGTATTTCATCTAATTAATTCGAATTCCTATAATACAAACATCATCAATCTGATCGAGATCTCCTTTCCAGTAATAAAATTCTTTCTCGATCTTTTCTTGTTGAAGTTTTATCGGTGTATCCTGAATAGAGGTCAAGAATTTCTTAAATGGTTTACTTTTATACTTCTTACCACCTTGTAGTCTTGCTTCTTCTGAATTACCTCCAAATTGATCGGCAAACCCATCAGAGAACATATACAATGTATCTCCACGCTGAATAGTCATTGTATGACTTGTAAAAGGATGTTGTTTTTGATAGACCCCGATTGGTTGCTTGTCGGCTTTTGTTTCATGCAACTGATAAGACCCGTCTGGTTCAGGACGAATGAGCCATAATGGACTATTTGCTCCAGCCCAATGGACTTTCATGTTCTTACTATCGATGGCACAAAGACTAATGTCCATTCCATCATTCACGCGATCACTACTTCGTTTGAATTTATCAATTATAATCTCTCTTGTTCTATTGAGAATTTCAGCAGGATCTTCAACTTGTTCTTCAAGAAGAACCTTTGAAAGAGCACTGGAACATATAACACTAACTAGTGCTCCTGGAACACCGTGGCCGGTGCAGTCTGCTGCAGCAATATACATCATCCCGTGAGACTCTTCTATCCAGTAAAAGTCTCCACTTACAACGTCCTTTGGTTTGAACACAACAAAACCATTACTCATCACTTCATTAAAGATATAACGCGATGGTAATATTGCTTCTTGAATTCGTTTTGCATAGTTGATCGAATCAGAAATCTCTCTATTCTTTTCATCGACCACTCTCTTTTGTCGTTCAATAGTGTTTTTCTGACGGTGTGTCACCCTGAATCTGTTGAACATGAAGATCGCAAATACTAAAATGAGTACGAGTATAACAACAAGTGCGATCTGTAATGTGCGTTGAGTTTGAAGTTCACTTTCTTGCTGTTTGATCATCAGCTCATTTAATTCGTTTTGTTTCGCAAATGCTATACTATCAGCAATTTTCTTTGTTCTGTATTCGAATTTCATCTCCTGTTCTAAAGCAGCTTCTTTAGATTCGAGATTATATACTTCATCTCTGTATTTTATATATTTCTGGTAATGAGAAAGTGCTTTCTCATGATTGTTTAATGCTTTGTGATAGAGGTAATAATTCTGATGGGCATTTTCTCTAAACCTGTCAGAATCCATTTCTTCAGCATATTCCAGTGTCGTTTTAAGGTAAGGCTCAGCTTGTTTTATTTTATCTTGTCTTATGTAAAGCTCAGCAAGTGTTGAATTAATGTTTATAATATTCTTTTTATATTTTGTTTCCTTTGCTAACTCAAGTGCCTCTAATAATAACAACTCAGCTTGATCAAGTTTGTCTTGATGTTTGAGAATAACAGCCATATTTATTTTTGCAGATACGATACTGCCTTTCATTTTTAGATCTTCAGCGATCTGTAAGGACTGCTCATAATATTTTAAAGCATCCTCATATTGTTCTCGATGTCTGGAGATGATGCCCAGATTGTTATACATTCGAGCCAATCCTTTGCTATTTCCCAGCTGTTCGTATATGTTAATTGCGCGATTGTAATATGATGTGGCCTTATCATACTCCTTCAAGTGTTTGTAAACAACTCCAATATTCCCAACCACAGTTGCAATTCTCGCTGGACTTTTAACTTGCTCAGCTAATTCCAGTGCTTTGAAATTATATTCTAGAGCTTCTTTTAAGTTCCCATTGTTTTTATGGAGTACAGCTATATTCCCCCAAATGAGTGACCGTCGAGTAGTATCTTTTGTGATGTAAGTGTAACGCTCCGTTTCATCGTAATATGCAAGAGCTTTTTCTGTATTCCCTTGTTTTTGATGTAATACAGCTAGCCAAACGGTGGTGAAGGTTAGATAATCTAAACCTTTCGTCCTAGCTTTTTCATTTTCGGATAGTTCCAGCTTCTTTAGAACTTTTACAGCTTCTTTACCTATTTTTTCTGCTTTATCGTACTCATTGTCACGATAGATACTCTTTCCTTTACGAGTAAGTGAAAGGCCTTTTATGTAGCGAAAATAATCAGTTTTTACTTCATCATATCTTTTGCCATTAATAGCATCATCACAAAAGTTAATCGCCAGATCGTAATAAAAGTTGGAAGTATCCCGATCGGATCGAAGTTTCCTCGCAATACGATAGTAGGTATTAACGACCGTTGTATCATTCGAATAACCTCCTTTATCCAGATGATTAACAAGAACATTCTGCAAAGAATCTATGTCTTTCTGAGCATTTGAATTAAAGCTAACAAATCCAGTGATTGAGATCGTTAAAATCAAATGAAGCAATATGTTGTGATAAGTTTTCACACGATTGGTCTATGGTTTGACGAAGATAATATTTTAAAAGAAAATCAGATTACCAATCATGTAAAAACCAGTCGCTTAGAATAAGTGTGTGGTCTTCATGCTATAGCATAAATTGAAGTTGTCATCAAATCTTGATCAACGAAACAGATTCAGTTGAATCAGCTCTCATGATCTTCACAACATAAGATCCTCTTGAAAATTCATCCATTTCAAATGGAATATGATGAGTTGCTTTTGACAGAATTCCTTCGTAGATAACAGACATTCTTTCTCCAAGTGTATTGTACAATACAATCTTCACTTCACTTCCGTCACCATCAAGTTTTACTGTGCTTTTTGATGAGCAAGGATTTGGGTAGACCATTGAAATTCCTGTAGATGATGACAATGATTGTTCTTCGGTAGATAAATTACATGCTCCAATGATGTTATGGAACGTAACTGTATGTTCAAATAATCCCTGAACCGTTGTCTCATCTACACCAAACCAGTCTTTCAAGACAGATGCATAAACGTCTCTAAAATCAATTTGCATTGGCAGTCCGGCCTGATCAACTACTGTATCTGGAATAACGGGATTATCACCGTATAATGTTGTATTTAAACAGTTTCCAAAAAGGAAAAGCGGAGCAGCATCACCATGATCAGTACCTTCACTGGCATTGGAAGCAATCTGTCTACCAAATTCTGAAAATGTCATTCCAGCCACACGATCGCTTAAACCAAGTTGGTCAATATCATCTTGAAAGGCATGAACAGCATCAGAAACCTGCTTCATTAGATCTGCATGGGTTCCAGTCGTTGTAGCCCCATCAATAACTTGATTATCATGCGTATCGAAACCATTTACGTTAAGGACATATACTTTCGTTTTTAATCCACCTGAGATCATTAGAGCAACATCTTTCAATTGCATGGCAAGAGGATTATTGGCGTCATATAAAGTGGACATATTATTCCCTTGACCTGCTGCATTACTGATCTCCTGACCATACTGATTGGATTGAGCAATGATGCCTTCTAGGTATTCCATATGGTCTCCATAATAAGTACCGTCATTTGTTCCTCCAGTGTTTGGTAGACTCGTTGAATCCGTGGGATCAACAACTGAATGAGAAAAGTTAGCCTGTGTACCTTGACAGGTGGCAGAAAGTTCATACCCCATGCTTATCGCAAATGGCTCCTCAAAAGTTGAGTTTGGATATCCATCTGGGTAATCGGGATGATCTACTTCAAAATGTCGACCTAACCAACCTGTAGTAATATTAGGATCCATCATACCTGTTGTCCAAATATCCATAGATCTGAAGTGAGATCTATTTTGTTCTGGATAACCTACATTTTGGATTATGGATAATTTACCGTCGTTGATCATAGAGGCCATTCCAGTCATAACCGGATGAAAACCATTATCGCCAACAACTGGAATGAGATCATTCTCTGGTAAAATAACGTTTGGACGCTGGATCATCAAGTTGTCGTATCCATCTAACGGAACAACTGTATTCAGACCGTCATTACCACCATTTAGTCTGATAAGCACTAAAACGCGATCCTCATTGTTTTTTGGAACATTAAATAATTTCTTAGCGATCGCCTCATATTGCGTGTTACGAAATACGAATGGAACTCCAAACGATGCTAATGATACATTTTTTACAAAGCTTCTTCTTTTCATAATCAAGTATTATATCGTTTGAAATTCTGGCATTTTAAATAGTTGAGATAGTGTCAATGCAACACGCTGTTCAACGGGGTCAGCAAAAGTTGGATTCCCCGGATCGTTCGCATAATCATTGTATTGAATGGTCCACTCAAAATCAGGTAGTCCGTTAGTAAGTATCGTTTTCAATGTGGTTCTTTTCACGATATCTAATCCTTTTGGACAGAAAACCAGGATCATATCATCGATCACTGCATTCGGATCTGCCGGAACAGATAAATTATCCAGAAAATCAAGATGATTCACCTCTAGGTTATTTCCTCCTGCTGTAAAACCTCCTGCCAACGTTAACCAATCAGATACGTTGAAACGCAGTTTTACATAAGTAGAGTTTACCCATAATTGTGAGTAAGACGGCGCTTGATAATATGCTGTCCAACCACCAACTGAAGGAGGTTGTGCATAGCTCATTCCTGTTGTTGCCGCAACACCGTATGCAAATTCATAAAGTGCATAGTTCTCTGGTGTCGTATAATTCGGAACGGAATGCGTTGAATTAAATATCGAAAATAAATGCTCTAATGGGTTTCTAATGATCGCTCCACGAAGTGCGACATCATAAAAATGCTCACTTTGGAATAACTCAGAAAGCACAGGTAGGATCTCATAATTGTTAGTTCTGAATGTGTTGGCCATTTCTACGATGACCGTATTTTCCACCGTGGTTGTGAGATCATAATTAACGAACCATCGATAAAGTTTTCTACAAATGAAATTTGCCACTTCATCTTGTAAAAAGATCGTATCGATCAAATCGGCATATTCGTTCGCACCATTCGGATTGATCACTGCATTATCGAAATGCTCTGATAGTGTCTTAGTAGTTTCATCATGAAGCAAAGGCTCGAATTGAGCATACGTATCGTTGTCCGTATCACTGCCCAATCCAAGTGCGAGCCAACCTGTTAGGATCTTCGCTGCTTCTTGTATATCTTCTTCCTTGTAATTCGTGTAATCACCTGGTCCTATTTGTGGACCTTTTCCAATCGTGTATAGCTCAAATAATTCTCGAGCAAAATTCTCGTTAGGATCGAACTTGTTATTTTCAGTTCCACTAAGAAATACGAGCATGCAAGGATCAATCGTAATGTCTTTGACTAACTGTTTGAAATTACCGAGACAATGTGTTCTTATTACCTCATGATAATTATATGTTGCTCTGGAATCAAAAGTGAATTCAGCAGCAAAATGGTTTTGCCAAAACAAGCACATCTGTTCCTGAATGCTATATGATGAGGTATTTAGTCGTTGCATGATCCACGCAGCTAGTGAATTTCTTCTAGCATTTTCTGTTACTGCTTGATTGGTCGAGGGAAGAGGACTGCTTACCCATGTTCCGCCCATCGTGGCAACAGCCTCATCTGTTGAAACAACTTCTGGTGTTCCAACTGCTATTGGATTCAATATTTGTGAAACGGAAGCGGCCATGCCGTTGGTAACCGTATCTTGAATTTGCTGATATGTTGGACCAAATAAAGTTCGCCTCAATAAATGCGCTGCTTCTGCTTGTGTCCATGCACCTGTATATGGGTTCATACTGAGTGAAACCGGCTCTTCTACCTCGTAGTCGTAGTTCATGTGTGAAAATTTGACACACAATTTACGAAAAGATTTTTTTTAGAGAAAGTATAACGTCTTTATTTAAAATGAATTTAACAAAATGGTTCAGCCACGTTATTCCTTAAAATTAAAGACTAATTAATTTTATATTTTTGCTTTCCTTTGAAAAGATCTAATTTGCCCACGTGACATTGTTTAACTTCATAACTCTTCTTGACCTAAAGTTAAGTCCAACGAAACAACAGTTAGGAGAAGACGAGGACTATTCGATGACCTTCTTTGTTGGGATACTTGGAATTTTCTTACTTGCGTTGATCTTTTTTTTACTCTCTTCGATCATCAAAGATTTTGTAAAGCATGTTATTCTTAAAACTCCAGCTTTTACGAAGCGTTATAAATTTAATGAACATAATTTAAGGTTCGCATACAAAGTTGCTGGATGTCATATGGTCGTTTCTGATCTTGGAAATCGAAAAGATCAGTACATGTTTCTCGTTTCATATTTAAAAAGAAGGTTTCCAAATGTGAGTCCGATCGATCTAAAGTTATTACCAAAAGTTCATAAGCACTATCCCGAAGTAAGACCTGTTTTTGAATGGTTAAATGAACACTTAGATGAAGCTCAGAAATATCAGTTTCTCGATTATTTTATTGATCTTGCCTTTTACAATGAGCAATTGAGTAGCCGTGAAATGAGACTAGTGTATATGGCTGGAGATTACCTGGGTTTATCAAGTAATGAGATCAGATCGATTCTTTCAATGCGTTATAAGTTCTATGAGGATAAAAAACGAAGAGAAAGGGAACACCATAAGCAAAGATCAAGGCCGAGATCATCAAGAAGGTCGAAGAGGAAAAGAGCATTGAAAATACTTGGAATAGAGGATGAGTCTGCGTCTTTTGATGAGATCAAGAAGGCCTACAGACGTATGGCAAAAAAACACCATCCTGATCGATTCCATGGCGCTTCAGAAATAGAACAAGAAAAAGCGAATGAAAGGTTTGCGGTCATCAATGAGGCGTACGAATCTCTAGAAGAAATGAAAATCTAAGTATATTTTGAAAATGCAAACAAAATGTTATACCGTTAAATATTATAACTCATGAATCAACTGTTAGTATAGGTCTCATCTCTATGATTTTTTTTCTCTTAAATTCATACGGACTATTGCTATCTGAAGAGTTAACTCCAGAAGAAATTCGCAACAATGTATTTACGGCAGTTATCGTTTGTGGATTAGTAGCTTCCATTTTTTTCGTTTTCCCTTCTATTCTGCGAAAGTTTATTTATCACGTTATATTGGGAGTACCTTCGTTTGATGAGAATTATAAATTTAACCAGAAGAATCTTCGTTTTGCCTATAAGATTTCTGGTTGTCACATAGTCTTAGCGGACGTTGGTGCAAGAAGAGATCAGTATTTATTCCTGATCACTTATCTCAAACGAAAATTTCCAAATACGGGTAAAATCGATCTCTCTACACTTCCGAGATTACATCAGAATTATGAAGATATAGATCAGGTATTTAAATGGCTGGGAATGCATTTAGACAAAGATCAAAAAGTAGCGTTCCTCGATTTTTTGATCGATCTTGCATTTTACAATGAAAAATTAAGTAGTCGAGAGATGAAATTGATTTACTCTGCCGGAGAGCATTTAAGTATGTCACGGAAAGAGATCAGATCAATGCTTTCGGTTCGACATAAATTCTATGAAGAGAAAGCAAATCGACAACAACAGAACAGCCGTCGGCGATCTAGATCTAAAGTTTCTGAGCGTTCTAAAAAGAAAGAGGCGCTTAAGATCCTTGAGATCAACACTGATTCAGTATCGTTTGAACAGATCAAGAAAGCCTATCGTAAAATGGCAAAAAAACATCACCCTGATCGATTTCATGGAGAATCAGAAATGGAACAAGAAAAGGCAAATGAAAGGTTCGCCATTATTAATGAAGCTTATGAATACTTAGAGCGTTTAATGAATTGATTGATCTATGTTTATATTTTTTGTTACAATCCTAATTTGTGCATTTATAGCTTCTACCTATAGATATTCTCTTGCAGATGTGATTAGATTTAAGAAGATCACAAAGAAGAATTTCACTCCAGTTATCATGCTATCTATTGTGCTGATTCCTATGATCTATATGAATACATTTCATAGCACAAGAATTTTCACTTCAGCAGAGGAGTTGATAGAGTTTGCGGAACGATATGATGATGAAGAACTCTATTACGAGGGTGTCGAAAGCCTGGCTCAAGATGATAGTTCAGATGTGCTAGAGCAGTTATCATTTGCACATTTTTATTTTGAGGACTTTTATGGAAACTTTTCATGTAATGTTGCTCGTGATCGCTACAAGGAGTACGATACATATGCTGGCAAGTTGGCTGGCATTTATGTGAAATTGAGGTGCAATCCAGGAAATGTTCAATCATCCGAAATTGAACAACTTAAACAAACTGAAAAAGGGACATACTTCATTCTTGGTATGTACGAAGAATACAATGGAAATCTTGAAAAGTCCTTAGAATATTATGACGCTCAAATTGTAAGATCTCCCGATTTTAACTTAACATATAAAAGAAAGTCTATTCTTCTGAGAAAGATTGACGATGAACGTCTGAGGGATTTTATGGTGAGTCAGGCTAGTCATGATTTCCTCTCTTTTCATGAGAAAAACCAATACTATTATTTAAACGGACTATGGTCTTCATATTTCACAAATATCCTCTTGGATCGAATCGTTAATACTCCATGGTTAGTCATGATCATCGCATTTGTGGTTTCTTTTGTTTGGATAGCTTATTTGCGCTTAATGGATTTCTATAATCGTGAAAAATGGGCTGACTTACTATTGGTTTTTGTTTTAGGTGGAATATTTACAATTTTCTGTCTTCCGATCTATGACTTTTTCTTTTATGATGTTCAGTTCTATCTGGATGGCTCAGCATGGAATGATTTCTGGTATTGTACGATCGTTATAGGGGGAGCTGAAGAACTTGTCAAGTTCATTCCCTGGCTGCTATTCGGGTTTGTTTTCGGTAGATTCAAAGAACCTTTTGATTATATACTTTATGCATCAATGTCCGCACTTGGATTTGCCTGCTTAGAGAATTTCTCCTACCTACAGGATTTCACAAATATTACATCTCGTACCATCATCTCAACGGTGGCACACATGTTTGACGCTGTTATCATCGCTTATGCATTTATAATCGTTAATTATCGACTCAAGAAAGCATCGTTGATCAAGAAAATCGGAGTGATCTTGAGCGGCTTTTTACTAGCGATGTTTGCCCACGGTTTTTATGACTTTTGGCTCATCAGTCCTTCGGTTGCAGACTTTACATTGGTTACGCTTATCTTTTTCGTGCTTTCACTTCACATTTGGTTCTTCTTAAAACGTAATGCTATGAACCACTCACCTTTTTTTAAAGGAAATGAACGGTTCAATCTGACTAAACAAAAAGAAGTTCTTCATCTGGGAATAATTAGTGTTCTTATGCTTCAGTATGTTGTAATGGGCCTTGATTATGGAACAGAAAGGATTAATTATTTTTTCTATAAAGAAGCGGGATATGCAGGTGTTTTTCTCTTTTATATGACAGGTCAACTGAACCGATTTAAATTGGTTAAGGGAGTCTGGAATAAATTTTCATTCAAAGAGATATTACCAATAAAACTAATTGGGAATATTGCGCAGAATATATCGAATTACGCATTCAATAGACAAGACTCTTTTAGTAACAAGCAGAAACGGTCAAGTTACTATGATGGTCCTGATCTCAGAGGGCTTAAACTCCGTCTTTTTGCACCAAAATCAAATAAATTCATTGGTAATCAATTACCGGTAACAGGCTATTGCAGCAAAAGAATGGTAGTGAATAATCAACAGGATTGGTTTTTGTTTAGACTGGATCAACCCGTTTATTTCAATAGTTTCCTTTCGGATCAAATATTGATCAAATCAAAAAATGATCAATATTCATTATTAGATGATAAGATCGAGATCTACTTTATGTTTATACCATCTCCTGACTTACTTCAGAAAGACCATTTGATGATTAGTGATTTGAGATATGCCGGAAAAAGTTATTCCAGACCGTTGAACAAGAATGAACTTGATCGCTGATTTATTCCTTTTTTTATTTGAACAATAACGGCCTCAAGTCGTTTGATTTGTAGTACACTTAAAATGAATTGGATTACATGGCATTACTGGGGAGTTTGATCAAAAGAGGCATCGGATTGAGTCAGAAACTGAATGTTCAGCGTGATCATCCAATGGATCAGCAACAAGCCCAACTACATTATTTGCTGGATGAAGCAAAAGACACTTCTTTTGGTAAATACTATGGATTTAGAGAGATTCTCGAATCTGAAAATGTTATCGAATCTTTTCGGCGTAATGTCCCGATTCTGAATTATAAACAGATGAATGAAAAATGGTGGGGACAACAGCAAAAATTTCCTGACATAACATGGCCGGGGAAACCTAACTTTTTCGCACTGAGTAGTGGAACAACTGGAAAAGAGAGTAAGCGAATTCCCATAACAAACTCTTTTTTGCAAAGTATGCGAGATGTAGGAACATCTTTTATTCGTTCACTTCCAAATTTTGATTTTCCGGACGAGCTATTCGAAAGTGAAGTATTGATGCTGTCGAGCAGTGCAAATTTATCAAAGAATGAAAACGATCATCTTGAGGGAGAAGTAAGTGGAATAAACGTTAGTAATTTTCCAGGTTGGTATGATCTGTTTTATAGACCAGGTAAGAAGATCGCGAGTATTGATAATTGGGATGATAGAGTAGAGGCGATCGCAAAAGAGGCACCAGAATGGAATATTGGTGCTATAGCCGGAATTCCTTCCTGGGTTCTTCTATTACTAAAAAAGATCATTGAATACCACGATCTTGAAACAATTCATGACATATGGCCAAATCTGACCGTTTTCGCAAGTGGAGGAGTTGCGTTCGAAACATACAGAGAGGACTTTGAAAAAGTTACCCGGGAACCACTAGTGATCCTGGATACTTATCTTGCATCAGAAGGCTTCTTTGCTTACACGGCAAAACCCGGTAGTATGGATATGAGACTCGCCCTTAATCATGGCTATTTTTACGAATTCATTCCTTTTGATGAACGTGGAGTTGATGAAATGGGAAATATTCTAGACGATCCCGAGATACTAACGATCGACCAGGTCGAGAAAGATGTAGATTATGTGCTGATCGTATCTACGTGCTCTGGTGCATGGAGGTATGTTATTGGAGATACAATACGATTCAAAAATCTTGACCCTCATGAGATCCTGATCTCAGGACGTACGAAGTTCTTTTTGAATGTAGTTGGTTCTCAGCTTTCGGAAGACAAATTAGACACAGCCATTCTAGATGTGTCAGATACGTTAGCCATAACCATAAATGAATACTCGGTTTCGGCGATCAAAAATGATGAAGGAGAATATATCCATCAATGGGTTGTTGTATCCGAGAATGATGAGGTTGACAAAGACCAACTAAGAAACGAATTGGATGAATCACTCAAGGAAGCTAACAAGAACTACAAAGTCGCTCGAAGTAAAGCACTGAAAGATATAGCGGTTCGTGTGATCAATAAGGATAAATATTACTCATTTCTGGAAAGAAACAAGAAGAAAGGAGGTCAGGTTAAAACGCCAAAAGTGATGCCGGCCGATGAGATGCATGAATTATTAGATTACCTGAATGATTAGTCTACTGGATCAATGGAGATGTTCTTCTCTATCCAATCTTCAACATCACGCATAGGCATATAGAATTTTTTTATTTTTGTCCGATAGGTAGGGTCAATATCTTCGTGCGTAAATAGAAACTTCTTTGTGGCCAATACCTCTTTGTGATAACCATGCTCGATCGCGATCTGATCAGCTCGATGTTCAATTTTTTTTCGAAATGACGATGATGTTATGTACCGCAAACCAAACCAGATCATTCCTAAAAAACTATGATTCTCATAATCTTTGACGTGTCCGAGTTCGTGAGCAAACCATCCTATTAGGACGTCATCGGGAAGCTCTTCCACAACCATTGTTTCACTTCCTCTAACAAATTTAGCTAGTCGAATTCGATATTTGTGAAGACCAGTAAAAACCTCTCTAAATCCGAAGATAGGTTGAGCTTGCATGGTAGAACCTTTTATTGAAGTTCTTGTCAATTTTATTTCAATATTACTATCAAACGTGTAATTTGAAAGGGCAATCCCAAACAAATGATTCAATCTCGACGATTCGAGTTCATTGATTTTTATTTCCGTTTTTTCACTTGTCATTTCTCCTAAGTACTAATAAGTACAAAATGAAGTACATATTTGTTTAAGTTAATTATATAGTTGCAAACGTCAATTGAAGTATGTGGATAATACTTTGACAAACTTCATTTTTAGGATTCATAGATTGCGAGAATTATAACTATTACAATATCAATGGTGTAGCGGTCTAAGTACTATGTTTGTAAATAGAAACCTCATTAAAAAGCAAAACTAACATGAAACTTGTTATTCGATTTATCTCGATTCTTACCTTGATCCTATTTCAATTCAACTCAATACACGCTCAACAACCAGGTGACACGATCATCGTCGATGCTTTCGACTGGACTATGACTTACGGAAATGCGTGGGACGGAACAATTCGCGATACAACGGTTACTTTTCCAACGAATACCTCTTTAACCTTTGAAAAGATCATCATGCGTTACAATATTAGATGTAGAGATGGTCAGGTGAATACCGGAGGAGGAAACAGCAATGCATGTGGCGAATGGGATTACAGTTGCAATACGTATGTTCATGATTCAACTCGCATTGATTCGATTGCAAGAATAACACCATCTCATACGATCAGTGGTTTTTCAGGTGCAACTTATGATTACACTACTCAACCAGTGTATAATTATTTGTCCACAGATCAAGTAACGTCAGTTGTGAATACAATAAATAGTGAGAATAGTTATGTGATCGGAAACAATACATCCCCAATTTCAAATGTAATAGACGGGAGTAAAAATCATTCGAAATCTCAACTTTTATTGACTGCTACTGAATTATCAGGGGCGGGTGTTACTGCTGGCGATATCGATGCAATTGAATTATTAGTAAATACTGCAGGAGATGCAAACTTCTTCAGAGTAAAAATGCAGCATACGAATTTAAGTGCACTTGATCCTTCTTCTCCGATTACAACTGGTTTTTCAGAAGTATACTATGCAAACACCTCATTCGTTAACGGGTTGAACAAATTACAACTGAACACTCCCTTCACTTGGGACGGTAGTTCAAATATCCTTGTCGAGTTTTCTTTCACAAATAGCACTTCGGGATCAACAGTAGAGCTCGCAGGTTATACCCCAACTGATGATAGCACAGTTCTTTTCGAGAACACTAACAGATATGCAACTTTCAATCAGAATAGCATCATTAACATTCCAACAAGTAGCACTGATCTTGTTTCAGATGAGATAACAATATCTTTCTGGATCAATGGTGATGAAAACGTTCTACCGACAAATACAAATTTTGTTGAGGCTTCAAATGCATCTGGTTCAAGAGAAGTAAATATACATATGCCTTGGGGTAATGGTCGTGTATACTGGGATTGTGGAACAGTTGGTGGATCTGGATACGATCGAATTGAAAAAGTTGTAAATATATCTGAATATACTGGTGGTTGGAGTCATTGGGCATTTACCAAGAATGCTAATACCGGCCAAATGAATATCTATCGAAATGGACAGCTATGGCATTCGGGAACGGGTAAAACGAATCTCATCGACATGGAAGAAATGTTCCTTGGAGCAGGTATCAACAATAACAACTTTTGGGCAGGTGATATTGATGAGTTTCGAATGTTTTCTTCCGAGTTGGATCAAAATACGATCATGGAATGGATGAATAGAAAAATTGATCCATCTCACCCATTTTATGCCGATCTTGTACTGAATCTTAGATTTGATGATCCAACAGGTACAACATTTACTGATCATTCAAGTTTAGGAGTAGATGCTACTTCGGACAATTCAATTCTTACAAACTATCAACGTGGAGATCAAGTTGTTCGATTCTTTGATGTTCAGCATGATCGACCTCAGGTAACTATTTATCAAGGAGATTATGATCTTTCGAATACTACAGTTACGGTTTTAGACTCTGTTGAGAAAATTCAAAATGTAGTTATCGAACACGATATTGCCTCAAATGCTGGAACGTTGAATTCAGATGATATCATTGACGTGAATACTTGGAATTATTGGCTGGCTGATGAACACACAGTATATGATGAACAAGGAAATGTGATCAATACTATTCCTGTTTCAAGTGAAGGAACCATAAATATTACTGATCTGGATTATTTCGATCGATATCCTAGCCGACTACAACTGATGTCTTTAGTAACCCCTTATGGTATCGGACTTAACCTTGGTCAATCGGGAGAAACATGGTATTTTGATATCACGGAATTCACTCCTGTCTTAAAAGGAGACAAACGTATTACTGTTGAAAATGGGGGGCAGTGGCAAGAGGATATGGATATCAAGTTTCTGTTTATAGTTGGTACTCCACCTCGTGACGTAATTGATATAAGAGAAGTATGGAGAAATGGTAGCTCAGGTTACCAGAATATCATTGCTGATAATAGCTTTGAGCCACGTGACTTTAACTTTGATGCTGGTGGGTCTCAATTCATCATGAAATCTGTCATCACTGGACACGGACAGGAAGGTGAGTTTATTCCGCGAACTCATTATGTAAATGTCAATGGAGGTACAAAAGAAAATGAATGGGACGTTTGGACTGAGTGTTCGGAGAATCCATTGTATCCGCAAGGCGGGTCATGGATTTACGATAGAGCAGGATGGTGTCCGGGTATGCCATCAGATGTTCAACTAACAGACCTTACGAATTACGTAACTGCTGGTCAGTCGCACGAAATCGATTATGGAGTGAATAATGCTTCTGGAACATCAAACTACCTTGTAAGCAACCAGATCATAACGTATGGTTCTCCGAACTTCACGAATGATGTTTCCTTGAAGAATATCAAAAGACCATCAAACTATATTGAATATAAAAGAGACAACCCGATCTGTGCTAATCCAATAGTGGAGATTACGAATACTGGTTCAGACACATTGACTTCAGCAACCATAACTTATTATGTGAATGATGTAAACAATGCATTCACGTTTGAATGGGAAGGAGCACTCGGGTTTATGGAGTCGACTGAAGTTGAGCTTCCTAATCCATCAGGACTTTGGGATGCGGTTACAGGAGTAAATGGGAATGTTTTTTATGCATCGGTCTCAAATCCAAATGGCGTAACAGATGAGTATGAGCTGAATAATAGTAAAAACGCAGAAGTAGAAATTCCAGATGTCTTCCCACGCGATATTTACATGAGGTTTCAAACAAACTCTGCAGCTTCAGAGACGAGATATGAACTTTTAGACATGTATGGAAATGTTTTGTATGAAAGAGATAACATGCAAAATAATACGTTGTACTTAGATACTTTTGATTTGAATATTGGTTGTTATCAGTTTAGATTGATCGATTCTGATGATGATGGGATTAGTTTCTTTGCTAATAATGATGGATCAGGTTATTGCCAGATCAGAGAAGTAGGAGGAAGTTTACTGAAAAACCTCGATCGTGATTTTGGAGGATCTCTCGTTGTTAACTTTACAGTTGAATATCCATTGTCTTATGAGGAATTAACAAAGGAGGAAAATCTCTTTGAGCTATTCCCTAATCCAGCAAGTGATGAGGTTATTATCTCAGGGCTTAATGATGGGGAGAATGAAATTGTTATAACCGATATGACGGGTGCAATTGTAAGACAAGTTTCTTCAACGACTCAAAAGGAATACATGTTAGATGTAAGTCGATTAACTCCTGGAATGTACTATGTTTCAATTGTGAGTAACGGAGAACGTCATACGAAAAAACTAGTTGTTCAATAATATTGTGGTTTATAAAAGTAAAAAGCCCGGCTAAATGCTGGGCTTTTTTGTTTAGTGACCCCGACAGGAGATAGTTCAAACTTTTTGGAGGATTTAGAACGTCTGGGCAGATTGAAAAAATCAAGTTACCTGAATCCAAATTGATCAACTTGTCCTATTCTTTAATCACGGACAAAACTGGTAGCTCCGAATCTTCAAACACAATCGAGTACGTTCCCTTCGACAATGAAGAAATATCAATACTTTGTTCTTTACCGTTCATTTTACCAGACAAAACTTCTTTTCCTTGTGCATCTACAATCTTGAATGAGGCGTTAATTAATTTATCTGCTTTGATGGAGAAGGTATTTAATGTAGGATTAGGATAGAGGTTCATGATTTGATTGTCCTCATCATTGAGCCCTACATTACTAATCATAATACAATCTGTTGTATCTGTACAGCCATTCTGTGTAATGATCGCTGCATAAGATCCATTTTCTGTTGCTTCAAATATTTGATCAGTCGCTCCTGCAATTGCTTGATAGTTTTGGTTACAGTCTATCCATTGATACTGGGCATTGTTCACAACTGCCTCTAACGTAATATCATCGAGTTGGGTAACAGAAGTAATTACTGTATCGATAGTTAGTTCAAGAGTGACTGTTGAATCACATCCTTGTACATTGTTTAATACCGTCGTATAGTTCCCAGATTGGTTGTAGGTTTGACCGGTTGTATTCCAAGTGTAGCTGTCACAAGAAGTGATTGTTTCTGTACTAGTATTAGGTTGGTTAATTGTGAGATCTAACGTAACTGTACTGTCACATCCGTGCTGATTCGTTAATATTTCGGTATACTGACCAGATTGTGTATAAGTCTGACCATTCGTAGTCCATATGTAATTTTCGCAAGAACTAATTGTTTCCGAGCTATTGGATGATTGATTAATTGTAAGGTTTAAAGTAATCGTACTATCACAGCCATATTGATTTGTTAATACTTCTGTATACTGTCCTGACTGTGTATATGTTTGACCATTCGTATTCCATGTAAAGTTTTCACAAGATGTGATTGTTTCTGAACCAGTATTAGGTTGATTAATCGTTAGGTTTAGAGTGACTGTACTATCTAACCCCGCCTGATTTGTTAATACCTCAGTGTAGATACCTGGTTGCGTATAGGTTTGTCCTGTTGCGCTCCATGTATAATCTGAACATACTGAAACTGTTTCAACGACAAAGTCACCAATAGCTTCACCCTCGATATTATCATCAATCAAATGATCGGTTTCGTTGGTAATAATCGGAGCATTGAAATCAAAGTAGATATCAGCCTGGTTGTTGATTACTGTTCCATTTGGTAAATCTGGAACTTGATCCACCGTAAACGTTACAAAACCATTACTTCCCGGTTCATCTGTTGTACTATCTGGCAGCATAATATTATCAAAAGTCCATTCTAATACTCTCGGACCGTACGTTTTAAAAGTATAATCATGACTTGATGCACCTGAGTTTACTGTAAAGATGTTCAGGTCCGTATCTAACGTGTCTCGAATCACAACGGTGAACGCCGTGTCTGTTCCCGTATTTTGGAAACGAATTACGTATTGCAGCTGCTGATTAGGTTGAATGTGATGTTGACTAGTTACACCAGTTGGAAACCCTCTTTTATCGTTGGGATCATAACTACCAGTTACGATTCCACAGTAAATATCATCAACGGGGTCAGCATCATCCAACGGTTGATTGTTGATCATATCAGGGATCCATTGTGTAGAGTCAGAACCACAGAGTTCGACATGTGCATTGGGATGTGAATTTCCTGGATGTAATGGATGTTGCTCAGCAGCTAGAATCCAGGTCTCTCCATTAGCAGGATAAGAGTAATAAACCGTTTCCTGTCCTTGTAACTGCACGGAATCTATTGAAACCAATGTATCGTTTACATAAAGCAATACTGGTGAGTAACAATCCATATCTCCATCCCCTAAGTCACCTGTATTAGTTATGGAGAACTGAACAGAATCTCCCTGACACCAACCTTCAACTTGAAGACTGGATTTATCCCAAGGTAATATACAAGGTTGCGGCATTACTAAGTTCGGATCATTCCCATAATTAGGAGGTAACGGATCAGTTGGTATGGAATCTAAAGCACAACTATCAACTGGGTACAGTTTAGCATCCAAACACAGTGTTTGGTTCAATATAGCATTACAACTCACAGTTGTATTAATGGTAAAATCGACACATTGACCTGGATTAATATTCCCTAGCTGGAATCTGAAAACATCATTTCCCAGCGCAGTAAAAGGTATAGACGTTGAAGTAGGAGTGAGCAAAGAATCCAGTTCTACATCAGCATAAGCTGCATTCAAAGCACCTGTTGCCGTGATATCATTGCAGGCTTGAACGTAAACTACTTGATCAGTAAAACATCTTCTTAGGAATGGGGCATGAATACTAATATCAGGACTCGAACAGGGATTATTATTGACCATCCCAAAATCTGGTCCTGGAGTAAAAGCTTGCGGATCAGTAACAGTGAAGCTCTGTGAAACAGGACAAGTCGAGGTCCAATTTAAATTTGTTGTATCAATAGTTGCTGTGTATGATCCAATGGGTAAAGAGTCTAAATACCATACCCCATTGTTACTGGCTTCTGCCATATAACTTCCGGGATTTATTATAATATCCATTCCTACAATTCCAGGCTCAAGAACTTCAAGAATACAGTTTTCATTAAGGTCATTATATATTTTACCTGAAATATTGGCTTCATCAATTTTGATAACCCAAACGTCCCCACTTCCATTATTTCCTGTTATATCGCCGTCAGATGAATCCGACGTTCCAGCCATGATTAATCCTTGGTCAGAACACTGCTTTATTGTGAAAGCTATATCCAAAGCACTACCTCCTAACGATTTTTGCCATACTATATCACCAAATTCATCTAATCTAACAATCCAATAATCATCACCACCATTGTTATATGTTACATCACCATCATTTGACTCAGTATCTCCTGCAATAATAAAACCTCCATCATCTAATTGACTAACTGAAAGAGCTCTATCGTATCCGGTTCCACCCAATGATTTTTGCCATAATATATCACCTGTTGAATTTAGTTTAACAATCCATTGATCAAACGCTCCATTATTACCTGTTACATCACCATCGTTCGAATCAGAGTAACCGGCTAGAATATAACCTCCAGTTATAGTTTGATCAATTGAACGCAATATATCATTACTTGAACCACCATATGATCGTTCCCACAGAATATTTCCCGATCCATCTAACTTTACCAACCAGTAATCATTACCTCCATAATTCACTGAAACATCTCCATTATTTGAATTAGCAGTTCCTCCAACGATGTACCCACCATCACTTGTTTGCTGAATTGAACGCCCGGAATCACTTGCAGATCCGCCAAGTGTATTTTCCCAGCTAATATTTCCCGAAACATCTAATTTTACCACCCAAAAATCAAAATTACCGTTGTTTCCTGAAATATCTCCATCGATCGATTCAGATTGTCCAGCAACGATATAACCATTATCACTAGTTTGTTGGATTGAAAATGCTCGGTCATCCCATGAGCCCCCAAAAGACTTTTCCCATAAGATATTACCCATTGGATCGAGTTTCAAAAGCCAATAATCTTCACCACCATTAAAATTAGTAATATCGCCATCGTAAGAACCAGATCTTCCACTAACGATATAGCCCCCGTCTGTCGTTTGCTGCGCTGATTCAGCATAATCTCCTCCTGACCCTCCATACGATTTTTGCCACAAGATTTCGCCGATTGAATCTGTTTTTATTATCCAGTAATCATAAGCTCCATTATTCACCGTCAAATCACCGTCATCCGAAAATGAAAACCCCACTATGATAAAACCACCATCTGATGTTTGTTGAATAGATCTGGCGTTGTCATAACCAGAGCCTCCTAGAGATTTTTGCCATTCAATAACGGGTTCCTGTCCAAAACCAAAAACTGAAATCAATAAAACTGTGATAAAGAATATTTTTTTCATAAGAGATTTACTTCATAATAATTTTAACAGGCGCATTATTGCCTATGTGTATTAAGTACAAACCTGTACTCAATCCTTGAATGTCAATTGCATTTTTCTGTTGTGAAAGTTTTCCAGCTGATACCACACGACCATTTATGTTTGTGATTTGGTAGTCAATAGGCTGAAGAAGCTCTTCTAATTCGATAAATAATAATCCATTGTTTGGATTTGGGTAAACGTTAATCGAATTTCCCTCCGGACTCATAAGTTCTTCGACTGTTAATGGAGAGCTCGTGATCATATCATTTATACGATGACTTGTTACATTTGTGATGATCGGAGCATTAAAATCAAAATAGATGTCTGCCTGATTGTTAATTGTTGTTCCGTTTGGAAGATCAGGTACTTGATCTACAGTGAAGGTCACAAAGCCATTACTTCCAGGTTCATCTGTTGTGCTGTCCGGAAGCATAATATTATTAAAAGTCCACTCGAGTACTCTTGGACCGTATTTTCGGAATGTATGCTCATGACTAGATACGCCAGAATTCACGGTAAAGATATTTAGGTCTGTATCTAAAGTATCTCTGATGACAACAGTGAAGGCTGTATCTGTTCCCGTGTTTTGGAAACGAATTACATATTGCAGCTGTTGATTAGGCTTGATATAGTATTGATCAGAAATACCTTTTGGGAACCCTCTCTTATCGTTAGGATCATAACTGCCACTTACAATACCACAATAGATATCAACAAAAGGGTCAAGATCGTCATGGGGATAGTTATTAATCATATTTGAAATCCATAGTGTTGAATCTGAGCCGCAGAGTTCAACATGTGCATTGGGATGCGAGTTTCCAGGATGCAACGGATGTTGTTCTGCTGCTAAAATCCAGGTCTCGCCATTAGCAGGGAAGGAATAATAAACTGTCTCCTGACCTACTAGTTGAACAGAGTCGATTGATACCAGTGTATCGTTTACATAAAGTAAAACTGGTGAATAACAATCCATGTCACCATCTCCAAAGTCACCTGTGTTAGTTATGGAGAACTGAACTGAGTCTCCCTGGCACCAACCTTCAACTTGTAAACTTGATTTATCCCAGGGCAAAGTACAAGGTTGTGGAATGACTAAATTAGGGTTATTCCCATACGTTGGTGGTAGAGGATTAGAAGGAATAGAATCTAATGCACAACTATCCACTGGATATAGAGATGCATCCATACACAACGTTTGATCGAGAATTGCATCACAACTAACAGTTGTATTAATAGTGAAATCAACACATTGACTGGGGTTTATAGTATCTAGTTCAAACCTATAAACATCGCTACCAAGTGAAGTGTAGGGGATCGAGGAGGAGGTAGGGGTAAGTAAAGAGTCCAGTTCCACATCAATATACGCTGAGTTCAAAGCTCCTGTAGCCGTTATGTCATTGCAGGCCTGCACATAAACTACCTGATCACTGAAACATCTTCGCAAGAACGGGGCATGAATACTAATATCAGGACTGCTACAAGGGTTATTACTAACCATTCCAAAATCAGGTCCAGATGTATAAGTTTCAGGGTCTGAAACTGTGAAAGATTGTGAAACAGGACAAGTAGGAGTCCAATTTAAATTTGTGGTATCAATTGTTGTGGTGTATACTCCCACAGGTAATGAATCAATATACCAAACCCCAACACTGTCGGTTTGAACAATATAGCCTCCTGGATCGATCGATAGAGTTGTACCTTCTAAGCCAAACTCAGCAATTTCTTTACTACAATTTTCATTAAGATCGTTATAAACTTTACCATGAATATTTGGAGCATCTAATTTTACAACCCAAAAGTCAAAATCCCCATTATTTCCGTCCACATCTTCATCATTTGACTCAGAGCTTCCCGCAACTATATAATTACCTTTAGAAGTTTGTTGTATTGAATATGCAAGATCTTGCGAAGTGCCACCGAATGTTTTTTGCCAAATTAGGTTTCCAAATCCATCTAGTTTTACAATCCAGTAGCTCTGACTATTAATAAATACGGAATAACCCGCAACTATGAACCCTCCATCACTTGTTTGCTTAACTGATCTTGCACTATCTCCACCACCTCCACCTAGAGATTTTTGCCATTCGATGTTACCTGTGGCATCAAGTTTCACTACCCAATAGTCGTAAATACCGTAGTTAATCGTTAAATCACCATTATCAGAATAGGATCGCCCGGCAACAATAAAACCTCCATCTGCAGTTTGTTGTACTGAATAAGCCCAATCAAAATCAGAACCACCTAGTGATTTTTCCCAAATCAAGTTACCTGAAGCGTCCAGTTTAATAACCCAATAATCGCGTTGCCCATTATTGAATGAAACATCCCCATCATTGGACCAAGTAAAGCCTGCAATAATGTACCCTCCATCAGTTGTTTGTTGTATCATTTTTGATCGATCCCATGATGAACCACCATAAGTATTTTGCCATAATATTGATCCATTTGAATCTAGTTTAATAACCCAGAAATCATGAAACCCTTGATTATTTGTAATGTCCCCATCATTAGAGTCTGAAGATCCTGTAACAATATAACCACCATCAGTGGTTTGTTGAATTGACTCAGCTCTGTCATCTCCTAATCCACCGTAAGACATTTCCCATAGGATAGTCCCAGCAGCATCCAATTTTACAATCCAATAATCGAAATTACCGTGATTCCCTGTCACATCCCCATCAGTGGATTCAGAATACCCAGCAACAATAAACCCTCCATCTGTAGTCTGTTTAATACAGTTAGCATAATCATTCAATGAACCTCCAATTGCTCTCTGCCACAAAGTGCTTCCATTCGCATCTAGCTTTACAATCCAATAGTCACTAAGCCCATTACTACTCGTAATATCACCATCACTTGATTCAGATACACCTGCAACAATATACCCACCATCTGTTGTTTGTTCAATTGACTCTGCATGATCATATCCAGAACCACCAAGAGATTTCTGCCATTCGATGGAAGGTAATTGTCCAATGACATTGATTGAAACCAAATAAAGCGATAGAAATAATATTTTTTTCATAAGAGATTTACTTCATAATAATTTTAATAGGCGCATTATCGCCAATGTGTATTAAATACAACCCTGAACTCAATTTTTGAATGTCTACTGCGGTTTTCTGGTGTGAAAGCTTTCCAGCTGATACAATACGACCATTAATGTTTGTGATTTGGTAATCAATGGGCTCAAGGTATTCTTCTAACTCTATAAATAACAATCCATTGTTTGGATTCGGATAAACCGTAATTAAGTTTCCATCAGTACTGACTATTTCATCAACCTGAAGGGGAGAACTTGTGATCATTTCATTAACACGATGAGTTGTTTGGTTGGTAATAATCGGCGCATTAAAATCAAAGTAGATATCCGCCTGGTTATTGATTACCGTTCCGTTTGGAAGATTAGGTAATTGATCTACTGTGAAAGTTACAAAACCATTACTCCCAGGTTCATCGGTTGTGCTGTCCGGCAGCATAATATTATCAAAAGTCCATTCTAGTACTCTCGGACCGTATTTATTAAACGAGTAGTCATGACTCGATACACCTGAATTTACTGTAAAGATGTTCAGGTCTGTATCTAACGTATCTCTAATTACAACAGTGAACGCTGTGTCTGTTCCCGTATTTTGAAATCGAATCACATATTGAAGCTGTTGATTAGGTTGAATGTGATGTTGACTGGTTACACCAGAAGGAAACCCTCTTTTATCGTTGGGATCATAACTACCAGTTACGATTCCGCAATAAATATCATCAACAGGATCAGCATCATCCAAGGGTTGATTGTTGATCATATCAGGGATCCATTGCGTAGAATCAGAACCACAGAGTTCGACATGTGCATTAGGATGAGAGTTGCCTGGATGCAAGGGATGTTGTTCTGCTGCTAGAATCCAGGTTTCACCGTTAGCCGGATAAGAGTAGTAAATAGTCTCTTGCCCTTGTAGTTGCACGGAATCTATAGACACCAGTGTGTCGTTTATGTAAAGAAACACTGGAGAATAACAATCCATATCGCCATCGCCTACATCTCCTGTATTTGTAATTGAGAACTGCACAGAATCTCCCTGACACCAACCTTCAACTTGTAGACTAGATTTATCCCATGGTAATGTACAAGGTTGCGGCATCACTAAGTTCGGATCATTCCCATAATTAGGAGGTAATGGATCCGTAGGGATGGAATCTAAAGCACAACTATCCACAGGGTATAATTTCGCATTCATACAAAGTGTTTGAGTTAGCATGGCGTCACAGCTTACTGTCGTATTAATCGAGAAATCTACACATTGACCAGGGTTTATAGTATCCAATTCAAATCTATAAACATCATTTCCGAGAGCGGTAAAAGGTATGGATGACATAGTAGGAGTGAGCAACGAATCCAATTCTACATCAGCATAAGCACCATTTAAAGCACCAGTAGCTGTGATATCATTACAGGCCTGCACATAAACAACTTGATCAGAAAAGCACCTCCTTAAAAATGGCGAGTAAATACTAATAACAGGACTACTACAAGGATTATTATTTACCATTCCAAAATCAGGTCCAAGAGTATATGCCTGTGGATCAGTAACTGTGAAACTTTGAGAGATAGGACAGGTTGAAAACCAGTTTAAATTAGTTGTGTCAATGGTTGCAGTATATGTACCTATAGGTAAAGAATCTAGAAACCAAACCCCAAGTGTATCAACTTCTGCGATAAAACCACCGGGGCTAATCTGTAAAGGGAATCCAGAAAGTCCAGGTTCAGTTGTTTCAATAATACAATTCTCATTAACATCATTAAAACAATTTCCAAAAATTTTGTGAGTATTTAGTTCCAAAATCCAAAAATCTAACTCCCCGTTGTTTGACAATACATTTCCGTCATTTGATTCAGAGTATCCAGAAATCAGATATTTCCCGTTTGTTTTTAATTGAATTGATAAACCAGCTTCACGGAGTGTTCCTCCTAATGATTTTTGCCAATTAAAATTTCCGGCTTCGTCAAGTTTGAGCATCCAACAATCACCATTGCCACTATATTGAGTTACATTTCCATCATTAGAGGTTGTATAACCTACAATAAAATATCCTTCATCTAGTGTTTGTATAACTGAATAAGCACGATCATTTCCAGAACCACCAAAAGATTTTTCCCAAGAAATATTACCAAAAGCATCAAGTTTTACGATCCAGAAATCATCTCCACCATTATTGATTGTAACATCTCCATCACTTGAATCTGATTCTCCAACAACAATGTAACCTCCATCAGCAGTTTGTTGAATTGAATAAGCACGATCATCTCCAGAACCTCCGAGAGACTTTTGCCATATAATGTTACCGTTTAAGTCTAGACTTATAATCCAGTAATCCCTGTTACCGTTGTTCCCAGAAACATCACCATCTATTGAACCTGAGAATCCAGCAACTATATATCCATTTAATGTTTGTTGGATTGAGTATGCCCAATCATCAAATGACCCTCCGAATGATTTTTCCCAAGAAATATTACCAAAAGCATCAAGTTTTGTAACCCAATAGTCAAATCCTCCATTATTTCCTGAAACATCACCATTAGATGAACTAGATTTTCCTGCAACAATATAACCACCATCATTAGTTTGTTTAATTGAAGATCCATAATCATTTCCAGCACCTCCTAGAGATTTTTGCCAAGAAAGATTACCAGAGGCATCCAATTTAACTATCCATCGGTCGAAGCTACCATTATTACCGGTGATATCACCATCAGTTGAATTTGAATTGCCTGCAATTATATATCCATTATCAGTGGTTTGTTGAATGGATTCTGCAACATCATGTCCAGAACCCCCGAATGAGTTTTGCCAAATTATGTAGCCTGCTGAATCTAATTTAGTAACCCAATAATCATTTTCACCACTATTTACATTGACGTCGCCATCAGAAGATTTTGATTGACCTACAACGATAATTCCTCCGTCCGAAGTAGGTTTAATCGAATTTGCAATATCATCTAAGGAACCGCCATATGATTTCTGCCAGTTTATAGAAACCTGTCCAAATCCAAAGCTTGAAAATAATAAAAGGTAAATGAATAATTTTTTTTTCATAGGTGGATGTATTTACTGTAGCAAAGTTATATCATTAATAGGTCTTCACAAATTCTATGAGGTTCAATTTTAAACAAACAGATTACTTAGAATCCCCACAACCAAGAAGACAGTTCTCATTCTTCTATTTTTATTTTTTTATCTACACCAAAACTATCTTGAAAGCTTGAGGCTTTCAGAAGATTTTGGCGTAAACAAAAAAAACTCACCTAAATGGTGAGCCTTCTTTGTTTCTTAGTGACCCCGTCAGGAGATAGTTCAAACTTTTTGGAGGATATTGAAATAGTAAATGCACTCCTTAATTCTTGACAAAATTTAGTGTTAAGCTACTTTGTATAAAGTTTATGATGTTTAATTTATCATTTATTTATCCTTCCTTTAAATTAATTTGTGATAATTTTTATTAATCAATAAAGCGCGTTAAGCATAGAGATTATAAGTGGTTGGGCTATATAACATATTCATATCTAGTAAATTATTGAATTAATTTTTTTTAACATTTGTTGATTGATTAAATTTTGTTTTTAAATTTGACTCGTAACTTGACGAATTATTGAATAAAATAAACCTAATGAAACCATTTCTATTTTGTCTCTTTGTCACTGCCGTATCAACGTGTTTCTCGCAGACCTATAACGTAACTGTCGATACAGTAAACTTAACATCGTATTCTTTTGAAACAGAGTTAAGTATTGAAGAAGACCCATCTGATTCACTGACTTATGAGATATCGTTTTATTCAATTTACAGTTCAGATTCGGTTTTGATGTTTGAGGAAGTTTTTGAAATCAATTCACCAAAAATCGAATCTTTTTCAAAAGTTGATTTTGATCCAGATAATAATACAACATATTTAACGCTGCTAGAAGCAGATCAATCCCCGTATGTAGTTTTTGTTAAAGTACTGCAATCCGGAACATTAATAGAGGAACTAACCTTTGAATGAAATGAGACAGCATCACCTGAATAAATTCCTAAGAAAAACACATCTATTATTGATTTTGCCATTGACCTTGTTTTTTGGTCTAACAAGCTTCTCGCAGACTTATCCTGTAGAGTGGGGTAAAATTCAAAATGGAGAAGTGGTTAATGGAAACCTTCAATCCATTAAGAATGGTAAAACTACTGCAACGGCCAAAGCGGTTTTAAAAGGTTCAAAAGATACAACGAATGCTGATGCTAATGGATTTGTTGAATACGTTATAGAAGATTTTAATGTAATTCGTAAGATTGGATTTACCACAATAGGTGGGAATGGTCAGGCAAAAAAAGAGCTTAAATACTCCGTACATCTAATTAAAGGTAGAAAGGCGCGTTTTGTGCATGCCAGAGAGATGTTAGGTATTTACAATGTCCAGACTGGAGACATAATTAAAATATCTAGAGAGTTTGGTGTCCTTAAATACTACATAAATAATCAGTTACTCAACAGTAAAGAGGCTAATCCAGAGGAGGATTTATCTATTTCAGTTAAAATGTTCGGTAAGGATGCTATTACATCAGACTTAATGAGCGATATCCGTGTTGAGCCTTTAAGTGTTTTACTTTCAGTTGATAATTCGACTAATACATTTGACTATACAATATCAGGTGGGACAGAGAGTAATTACAAAATATTAATTGAAAATACTAAAGAAGAAATAAATGGATTTAATGGAAGTTATACAGTTCCAAAAAAAGGAACTTACAGGCTTCAGGTTAGTGATAGTGAAAACACCATAAAGAGAGAAGTAACTATTGGTGAAGATCTCAACTGGACTGATTTTGTGTTCACTACTGTCTCTGGTGGAGAGCTTATTGTAACAGAAGACTCCTTAAAAGGTTATGCATCAGCTAACTCTCAACAAACAATCACTCCATCAGGAAATTGGGTGGCAGAATATATACTTGATTTCGATAATGATAGAAAATCCTGGGGGGTAAGAGGATCGCCTGATGGAAGGATAGCAGGATACATTAGTAATTTTTACGTTTCAGATTTATCATCAAAAGAGGTTTCTTACTTTTTTAAAGGTAATCTTGTTAAATCTTTTAAAGCAAGTACAGGTGATATCGTTAGGTTAGAAATGAAAAATGGAGTCATTTCATCTTTTTTCAATGGAGATCTAATTCGTTCGGACAAATATACTTTTGCTGCAGATTATAAGTTGACAGCAATGTTGCGCCCACAAGCATCTTTCGGTCAAATAACCTTCTTTCCAAATTATCAGAGACCTGTTGAGGTAAACTATGATGAGCAAACACTTCTTGGTAGTATTGAGGTAAACGTTCCCTCCACTATTGATGGTCCTTTTCACTACGTTATTGGTACAGAGGGTTTTGTTGATTTAAATGATATTTATTCAACACTAAAAGATTCTGTTGGATTCCCGGTGGATAGTACTTTATTAACTGCAAAGACACAAGCTAACAACTTTGTGTTTGATAATCTAAAACCTGGTGTATATTATGTATCAGTATTGAATAGTGATAATAAAACAATTACACGTGAAGTGGTATCCATAAATCAAAGATTAATCCTTGCAAATAATTCTACCTTGCATAAGGAAGGGGAATTACTAATCGCAGATGAAGACAATACACTTGAAGATTTCCCACTGTTCGTGACAAAAAATGCTAAGAACGATGAATACGGGGTGGAATTATTTGATGTAGTTTCTGAACAATTTTTCGGTTTTGGGTATGATTCGGTTCAACTATCATCATTAGAAGATATTCAGTATGGGTTTTATGTGGTGAAAGGACAGGCCTTCCCCATAATTGACGGAGTTTTTAATGAAAAAGGGATCTGGATAAAAGAAAAGTCTCAATTAAGCCTACAGTTTAATTCAAATGAGGTTAGGTACTTTGTTAATAGAAAAAATGTGGAGAATGCTTTAATTAATTATGAGGCCAAGAATGATCCAGTTTACAATTTGAAACATGGGGTTTCGAAAGCTCAGGTCATTTTTAAGCCTATTATTATAAAGTTACCAATATTCCCTAATTATAATGTAGATGTAAATGTTACGCCAATCCCTTGTGATTTGAATATAAGTGAGGCTGATATTAATTTTCAAGTGTCAGGAGGATTCTTCTATACAGTGTCTTCGAGTAATTTGATAATAACTGATGAAAGCGGTAATACGGTCAGTACGATTAGTCCTAATACTCAGCAGAGCTTACAAAATTTAGGTCCAGGGTATTATCATATTGCTGGAAATATTCAGTTTAATTCTCAACTTACATTCTTTCCATCTTATAGTGTTTCAGTATCTGAGTATTTCGTAATTGGTTATCCTGTAAATTGGATAAATAAGGTTCAAACAATATATACAGCTACAAATGAATCTTTAAAAAGAGATGGAGCATCAGGTTCAGGTTATGGGTTCTTGAACTTTGGATATGCAAGTTCATCCAACAAGATTAATGCTGGAGTAGAAAACTGGGTAGACTTTAAAATTCGTGATTTTAAAAGGTTCGTTCAGTTGTATAAATGGTCAGTTGCTCCACTCAACCAGCTAAATGGTTCAAATGATGCATTTCTATTATATAATAATGCTGCAAATCAAATGCTTATACTCCATAATCTACTTCTTTCTTTTGAGCCTTATGATGAGGAGGATAGATTTCGAATTTCCTATGATGGAAATCAAATAAGTTTCTACAGAAATTATGGTAATCCAGTATTTCAGATGAATGCCTCTGGGCCAAATCTGCAGAAAGTAAATGCATTTCTATCAAATTTGATTGCTGTTTCTGGAGAGAGGAAATCTGAGATTTATGATGTATTCACAAATATGAGTTGTCAGAAGCCTATTTTGTATGCAAAACTTGAATCAAATCTTCGAGGAGTAAAATACAAGCCTATTGAAGACAAGGTTTACTTTTTTAATACAGAGGAATATTATGATGTTGATCAGTTACTTGATTACAGGGTTTATAAAGCTGATCGCTCTGTTGTACTAGATTCTCAGAATCAAAACTTAATCAACTTTTATGGTGATAATAGATTGTCACTCGATGTTGCTTCTTTAACACCGGGCGCTTATGTTTTAGAAGTTCAAAACGATAAAGAGGAAGTCTTTTATTTGAGATTTACAAAACAATAGGGTTAATGAAAAGTACATACAAAATACTCTTATTGGTGACCTTTATATGGCTTTGCGTTTTAAGTTATTTTGTTACCGTACCTGCTGAGGAAAAAAACTCAAGAAGGATTGCTTATATCGACAATTATAAGGTGTTTGATGCTTTTGATTATAAGAAGATTCAAGATACAGCCTTGTACGATATAGAGGAGAAGGTATCTTTAGAAATAGATTCAATAACTCGAGCATTGAATAATGTCAGGTCTCAGTTATCTCAGGACGCTAAGTCTGAAGAATTACTCCTAAGGTACAACTCATTAAAAAAAGAGTATTCAGCCGCTCGTCAAAATGCTGAGAAAGTAATAAAATCTGAATCTACTCGACTAACAAATGAAGTGTATAAAAAACTAAATAAGTATATCGATGAATTCGGAAAAAAGAAGTCTTTGGACATTGTTCTTGGATCTGATGGAACTGGATCTGTAATGTATGTTGATTCTACAATCAATATTACTGATGAAGTGATTAAATATGTTAATGAAAAATTTAATAAATCATCAAAATGAAACCTATTCTTTACATCTTAACCATATCGCCTTTAATACTTTTTATCTCATGCAATGAGGGAAATCAGAATAAAGAGTTAATAAGTGAAGATCACGGAAATACAGCCGAGTTTACATCTAATGATTGGTTCTTAAAGGAGGGTGAGGTAATGTCTAGGGACACCAAGAAAGTAAAAGATGTACTTATTGGTGCTAGACATGTTTCAGCAATCGATTTTTTAAAGAACTCGAACAAAAAGGCAAAGCCTGGGGATTTGAAGTCTTTACGAGAAGAAACTGTTCTTATACTTGAATTTAAGTCACTAAACAAGAAGCATCGCAATCCATTAAATCTTGATCAATGCGTGATGCCATACGAGAAAGGAATTGAACACCTCTCTTTTAATCTTGATGAATCTGTAGAAATAACTCAAGACGATTCAGTTTATATGGCAAATGGAACTCATTTTGAACGAGATTTTGGTTTAAGTGATCGATTGAGAATTGTCATGTTCTTTAAAGGTATTAATAGAAAAGAAGATTTTAAACTCTCGCTGAACGATGTTGTTTTTGGGGGAGGATTGTTAAACTTTCATTTTACTGAGTCACTAAATTATTCAGAAAACTTATAGCCTATGTTGCGCAAAATTCAAAAAAGTAGATTTTTCAAAGGGTTAGCATTATGTCTAGTTCTTAATTTTTTATCTGAGCTGTTTATTCCTACGTTATCTTTTGCACTAACAGGCGGGCCTGCTCAGCCTGAGTTTAACTCGTTCACACCAGTAGGTACATCTGATATGGTTGATTTATCATCGGGTGATTTTTCTTATAACATTCCACTTATGGACGTTGGAGGATATCCATTAAATCTTGCATATTCCAGTGGTGTGACGATGGATCAGGAAGCATCTTGGGTAGGTCTTGGATGGGATCTATCTGTAGGACAAATTAATAGAAATGTTCGAGGTATTCCGGATGACTTCAATGGTGATGAGATCAATTACAAGAATAACTTAAAGGATAACGTAACAGTTGGCGCTAGTTTTAATTTTCAACCAGCAATTGCAGGGTTTGACTTACCTTTAAACTTAGGAGAAGTAGGAGAAGACGGTTTAAGTGTTGGAGTAAGTTTGAATTATAACAACTATAACGGTTTTTCTATAAAACCTAGTGCTGGAATAAGTGCGGATTTAGGCAAAAGAACATCAGTAGGTTTAAGTGTAGAGTCTGGTCCTGATGGATTAACAGTTGATCCAAATCTTTCTATGCATGCTAAATCAAAAACTAAACATAAAAGATTGAAAAATCTTAATTTAGGGATTGGAACCTCTTTCAATTCAAGACAAGGTATAAGTGCAATGAGTCTTTCTATGTCAAAGAGATCGACTTATGAAGTTACTCATAAAGGGGAAAAATTCACTAAATCGAAAAAAGGAAATATTGGTTCAACTATTGGTTTTACTGATATGGTTTATACTCCTGAACTCAGAACCAAAAAGAATACAGGATCCTTCACGGTTAACGCAGCCATAGGAGCTGAATTCTTTGGAGGAGAAGGTCAAGGGCAAGTTACTGCTTATGGAACAGTTCAGAAACTTGCTAATTCAGAAAAGGACAAGGACTTAAAAGCTTATGGTTACGCCCACACTGATTTAGCAGATCAGGATGCAGTATTAGATATCAATAGAGAAAAAGATGGTAATTTTAGTGTCAATAGTACAAACTTACCACTTACAAATTACACCTATGACATCTACTCTATACAAGGACAAGGTGTGGGAGGAATGTTCAGACCGTATAGAAATCAAGTTGGGTACGTATATGATGATAAAGTTAAAGACTTGAGTTTGTCTGGGACATTAGGGTTAGAGTTTGGTACTGGTAACGCAGTTCACGTAGGTGTTGATGGAGAAGGAACAGTGACTAATGGAGAATCTGGATTATGGGAAGATGACAATCCGTCACTTAGCACTTTTGAAGAAACTTATAATAACCAACCTGATTATGAAAAGGTAATGTATAAAAATGTTGGTGACTTAAGTACTGACCAAGAAATCGGAGTCCTTGAAAATGAAGTTGGTGGTTATCAACCTGTAAGAGTGAAGGTAGGTGGATCAAAATTTAATCGCAGCACCAAAAAAACTTATGAAAAGAAGGTGTCAACACCGAATGGCACAGGATATCAGCAGTTAGGACTTCCAAGTGATGTCAAAAGATCAGGAAGACAGCTTCGAAATCAAAGTATTTTAAATCTTTCTATAGATGAGCTTATTAACGGAGATGGAATAGGTCAGGGGCCAATTGCAAAGAATAATTACCCGGTGCATTCATCTGCGAAAAGCCATCACACAGGAGAGGTTCAAATCACCAGAAATGATGGTGCTAGATATATTTATGGTATTCCAGCTTACAACACTATTAAAAAAGAAACAACTTTTGCCGTAGAAGGAGGTACTGGAAATTGTAATACAGGTTTAGTGAGTTATTCTCCGGGAACTGACAACTCAGTTGATAATCCGCATGGAGATAAATTTTTCAATCAGATAACAACACCCGGATATGCGCATTCTTATCTTTTGACCTCTGTTCTTTCCACAGATTATCAGGATAGATCAGGAGATGGTCCAACGAAAGACGATTTGGGGAGTTACACCAAGTTCACCTATGAATCTCTGCCTAACCTATACAATTGGAGAATGCCTTATTCTAAAAATGGAAACGAGGCGTCTTATAGCGAAGGAATGCGAACTGAAATGGATGATGATCAGGGAAATTATACTTACGGTCAAAAAGAAATTAAGTATGTAAAGACGGTTGAAACGAAAACCCACATTGCTGTGTTTACTTATTCATCTAGAAAGGATGCTGTAGGAGTACTTGGAGAGAATGGAGGAATCGGAGGTGCTGATCAGCAGTTAAAAAAGGTGAAGTCAATCTCTTTATATTCATTACCTGAATATGAAGCAGACCCAAATAATGCGATTCCAATTAAAACTGTTCATTTTGAATATAGTTATGATTTGTGTCCAAATATTCCTAACAATAACGGTCAAATAACTGATGAAATCAGTAATGATGGAGGAAAGCTTACTCTAAAAGAGGTCTATTTTACTTATAGAAATTCTAAAATGGGGAGATATACTGGTTATCAATTTAATTATGATAACCTTAACCCAGATTATAATCAGAAAGCTTATGATATTTGGGGATGTTACAAAGAAAATACGGGTTCGTGTAATGTTTTAGGAAATCCCACAGCACCTGAATTTAATTATGTTGAACAAGATGATGTTACACATGATTATACCTCTGCATGGACAATGAGTTCTATTGACTTGCCATCAGGAGGTACTATTAGTGTTGAATATGAGTCTGATGATTATGCCTATGTTCAGGATAAAAAAGCGCATAGAATGTTCAAGGTTGTTGGAGCCGGACGAGAGGACACTCCCAATTCAACCCATATAAATTCTGATGAGACGGCCTTTCTATATGATAATCAACTGGTCAATGATCATAATATGTATCTATATGTAGAAGTAGACGATAAATACTTAAATAGTCCAGGAGACTTTTACAATGATCACATTTCACCGCTTGAAAAGGAGTTAGTTTATTTTAGATTTTTTACGAATCTAACTAAATCTGGAGCAGTCGATGGATCAGGATTTCCCACCCCTGAACCACTTTTAAATGGGACTAAATTCGAGTATGTTTCAGGCTATTGTAAAATAGATGAAGACATTACCTATAATGTGAGTCAAGTTGGAAATAAAACTTATGCAAGTGTACCAATTGAACTTGTAGAAAAAGAAGGTGGTGTGACAAGTAATCAAAAAGTAAATCCTATTGCTAAAGCAGCGTGGAATTTTGGACGAAAATATTTAAGTAAACACGTCTATAGCGCGAATCCAAATGGTAATAACGGAGACATTGAGACAATCGTGTATGAACTATTGTCTCCAAATGTTATCAATAATTTACTTGAGGTGTTTCAAGGGCCTAATGGTCGATTGCAAAGTGATTTTATTGGTCAGCGATTTGTTAAACAAAAATCTTGGATCCGATTGGCTGAACCTTCGGGTAAAAAGCTTGGTGGTGGCTGTCGCGTGAGGGAAGTCATTATGTCTGATATCTGGACGGAAATGAATGATAACGATACAGACTTTAAAACAATGAATTATGGACAGACTTATGAATATGAGTTGACTAACGGAAAATCAAGCGGAGTTGCAACATATGAACCTGTTGGCAGTAAAGAAAACCCAATTGTACAACCAGTGTTCTCAACAACTGAACATATTTTAGCTCCCGATGAAGAGAATTATGTTGAAAAGCCTTTTGGTGAATCCTTTTATCCAAATCCTCAAGTAACTTACTCAAGGGTTAAGGTTCAAAATAGAGAAGCTGGATCTAATTCAGATGCAGGATTAAAAGTGAAAGATTTACACAGAACAGGATATGTAGTAACTGAGTTTTATACCTCCAAAGACTATCCTACAATTGTGGATCAAACAGAACTAGATGCAACGGAAGACAAGACAAACGCTCTTGGAAACCTTCTGAATATTAATATTAGAAAGCACCTAACTGCGACTCAAGGTTACGTCATTCATTTAAATGATATGAATGGTAAAGAAAAGTCCCAAAGGGTATTCGCAGAAGGTCAAGAAGATTTTATTTCGGGAGTTGATTATAAATACGATGGAGTTCAAACTCCTGACCCTTCAAACCCATTTGGACTTTCTTCGGCAAATCGAGGCAAGATGAACAATGATGTTAAAGTGATCTTACCAAATGGTGATGTGACATCCCAAAAGCTAGGTGTTGAATATGACGTTATTAATGATTTTAGAGAGAATTCAACAACAACCACAACGGTTGGAATTAATGGGAATACCGCAGCATTTTTTGTAGGTGTTATCCCTGGTATAATACCGATGTTATTTCCTGATTACGCGAGATCATCAGATCAGTTCAGAAGTGTTTCAACAACGAAAGTGATCAATACCTTTGGTATTCTTAAAGAAACGATTGCCTATGATGCGGGTGCGTCTGTATCAACAAGAAACCTTGCATGGGACGCATTAACTGGTGAGGTACTGGTTACAGAAACAGTTGATGAGTACAATGATAAATACTATTCTTTTAGTTATCCTGCACACTGGTATTACGATGGTATGGGATTGGCTTCAGAAAACATAGGACTTGATGGTCAATTAGTAAATATCAGTTCGAACGAATATCAAATTTCAAATGTTGCTCCTTATGTTTCATCAAACTTTTTAATCGAAGGAGATGAACTTAAAGTTGATAATGGATCAAATTATGAAAGAGCCTGGGTGGTTGATCTAAATGGGAATGACTTCAAGTTAATAGATCGGGATGGTAATCCTGTGATCATATCAGGTACTCCTGATTTCAGAGTTATACGTTCAGGAAGACGAAACCTTCAATCTTCAGGTGTTTCAAATGTAACACTCATGCAAAATCCACTCAAGGATTTATTAGGAAATGATGTTTCGAATTTATCAACTTCTTTTTTAGTTAGTGACATCAACAATGATTGGAGAATAATAGAGGCTGGAGCGGTTGATTATTCTGATAATTGGCCTCCACAATGTGAATGTGGAATTAATATAAATGAAGATGTTTACAATCCTTACACTATCAACGAGAAAGGTGTTTGGCGAACAAAATCGTCTCATACCTATCTGACAGGAAGACAAAACCTTGATGATCCAACACCGCGAGTTGATGGCTATTATAAAGATTACTCACCATTTTATAAACTTTCAAATGCTGGTAGTTGGTACAAAGATTACTCAGGTTGGACTTTCACCTCGGAAGTGTCTTCGTTTTCACCTTACGGATTTGAATTAGAAAATAGAGATGCTTTAGATAGGCATTCAGGAGCTCAATATGGCTATAATCATACATACCCGATGGCAGTTGGTGCTAATACTAAATACAGGGAAATTGGGTATGATGGATTTGAAGATTACAACTTTGATGGATGTGATGAAAATCAACATTTTAGCTTCAAAGGTACTGTTGGTCTGCAAACAACACAGGAACATTTTCATACTGGTAGGCACTCGGCAATGGTTGTTGGCAATTCATCTGCAACACTCTCCAAGAAAATAACTTGTGATGATAATGAAGTTGAGTGTCATATTATTGAAAGTTTTGACTTGACCATTAATCCACCAGGTCATCCTGGATTGCCTTGGACTGCTTCTGTTTTTCCTAATATTGTTGGAGGACAGCAACCTTATACTTACACGTGGCACAACTTTAGTACCACTGGTGATTTTAGTAACTCTTCAGTAACTACTACATCTGTGAGTCAAGACGGATCAACATTTACAATTAATTATACAGATGATGCTTTTAACAATCCACCACAAGGAAGTTTTTGTGTAACAGTTACAGTAACGGATAGTCAGGGGTGTGAAGTCACTGATACTTTTTGTCATACGGTTGCTCAACCTTAAAATTTTGAATTATGATAAATAATGTACGAACAACTATGTTTTTTATACTATTTCTTATAAATGGTATAAACGCATTGGCTCAAGCGCAAACATTCTCTGATCCTATATCTGCATTTGTACCACTAAAAGAGACCAATTGGTGTAATACTGGTGAGTTAACACTCTATTGGACATATTGTGTGTTAGATGAAGACAACAATGGTATAAATGATTGGACATTCATTGATGCATATATTAATATGGGAGATGGAAATGTAGTGTATAATGCTGGACCAAATATTGATCCAATATTCCATGAATATTCAATAATGGGGCAGGTTGATATTAGTGGTTATGCAAATTTTGAAGATGAGAATGGTAACGTTGTAACATCTACAATAGTTTGGATAGATAATTTATCTGCGAATGGAGATCCATGTACATTGTACAATGACCCTTCTCAAACCTACTCTAACTCATTGACTTTAGATGTTTATAATGTTAACACTTCATTTTCATCTACAGTTTCGGGATCAACCGTTGATTTTTTTAATCACACTACGTATTCACCATTATCACAAAACACTTCACCATGGACTTATGAGTTGTTTATAGATAACAACCCTGTAACTTCAGGGAGTGGTTTTCCTTCTTCTACAGCTTCATTTTATCAAGCGAACTTATCACCCGGTCAATATCAGGTTGAATTAATTTATACCTATGCGGGAAATGCAGATAATAGCTGTCAAGATACTTATTCTGATGTAATAGTGATAGAAGATTTAGATACGTGCGAAAACTGTAACTCGTTTAAACCAATTCCAGGGAAACGGTATTGGATTAGTGCATGGGTGAAAGAAGACCTCTCTCAACAAGTAAAAACGTATGACAACGCTTATCTTGAGTTGAATTTTGTAGGGTCGGGTCAACCAGCACTACAATTTTCAACAACTGGAGATATAATAGATGATTGGCAGCGTATAGTAAGCTCATTTACTATTCCAATTGGGACTACCGATATAGAGATTAGTCTTGTTAATGATGGTTCAGTTGAAGCTTATTTTGATGATATTCGATTACACCCCTTTAATGCCAGTATGAAGTCTTATGTATATGATCCAGAAACACTTTGGTTAACAGCAGAATTGGATGATAATAATTATGCAACTTTTTATGAATATGATAAAGAAGGAAAGTTGATACGAATTAAAAAAGAAACTGCTCGGGGAATTATGACAATTCAAGAGTCAAGGTCAAAAACATTGAAAAAACCAGGTTTATAAGTTATGGTAAGGTTACTTGCTATTTTAAGTGTTTTCGTTTTAAGCTCGACCCTATTGAGGGCTGAAGAGTTAAAAGCTGTGCTAAAGAAAATGAATGCTAATTATTCATCTGATAAAGCTTATCATGTTGATGCTGAATACAAGCTTTTCAAAGGTCACAATAGCGGAATAATGGTGCAAAAGTATAATGGTTTTACCGAAAACAGCTCTTCTGGTTTTTACCAAAAGATTGATCAGTCTGAAAAAATTAGCACAAATAAATATTTCTTACACATAAACCATGCTGAAAGAGCAATGGTGTTTGGGCTTCCCGTGACTCGCACTTTTAATGGTGATGTTCAAAAGGCTCTAAAACATGCGTCAACTTCAGTTTTAAAGGAGAATGAATCGAATTTCATTCTGACTTTTACTTATAGTAAACTGACTAACTCTGAGTTCAGTCGTGTGAAAATGGTCATTTCAAAAGATAGTTATTTGTTAAAATCAGTGGATCTATTCTATTCTACATTTACGGACTTTTCAAATGATTATTCAAATAAAGACTTGCATCAATCACACGTGAGAATGACTTTTTCAAACTATAGTAAAAAACTACAGCTTGATAGCTCATACTTTAAACTTCGAAACTTCATTGTAAAAAAAGACAATAACATGCTTTCAACTGTTGGAAGATGCAAAGGATATGAATTAGTAGATATTAGATCAAATTAACCACAAGATTATGAAGTATTTTCTGTTTCTCGGTTTTCTTTTATTGATAGGGTTGAACCTTCATTCCTCTGAAGTCCACTGGAGTGTACGCGAGGAGGGCTCTTCTATTCAGGGTGCCTTTATGAGTGTGGAAGATGGAGACTATTCAGAGCTTCCTTTATCAGTTTTCACAGACGTTGATCCAATCAGTTTTATACGTTTTGGAATTGCTGAGAAAGATTTAATGGATTATACTTCAGATAT